>ODAI011795271.1_pt1 | contig 93559 bp, 56 predicted proteins | sample 1539321 | NCBI WGS metagenome assembly ODAI01 (sample SAMN02144231, study PRJEB22623) | gut metagenome | biome: sheep rumen | host: Ovis aries | place: New Zealand | reverse complement strand
CGAGTGTGTCGCGCTGGATTGACTCGCGTTTCAACGCCGATGCGGCAGTGTTGAAGCAAGGAGCCGCATTCGATGAAATCCGAGCCGCTGTCAATCTGGTGCTTGCCGGAGCATTGGTGGCATTGGGTACGTCGCTCAAACTGCCGCTGTCCACTACCTACGTTACCTTCATGGTGGCAATGGGAACGTCGCTTGCCGACCGTGCATGGGGTAGAGAGAGCGCAGTGTTCCGCATTACGGGTGTGCTGTCAGTAATCGGTGGTTGGTTCATTACGGCAGGCGTGGCATTCATGTTGTGTTTTATTGTAAGTGTCGGTTTGTTTTACGGGTCATTTATAGCAATGACGGTAGCCATCGCGCTTGCCATCTTCCTGCTTGTTCGTAGTCATCTGAAATATCGAAAGGATACGATGGAAGATGAGGCAGACAAACTATTTACAAGGATAGTACGTTGCGACGACAAGCAAGAATGTTGGATATTGCTACGAGAATATCTAACCCTGACTATCAATGAAAATGTCCGTATGGTAACAGATGATTACGAGACATTGACAACGTCCTTTTTCTGTGAGGATTACCGCCGTCTTAAACACGTTACAATAGATGTGGACCATCAGCGCAAGGAACTGAAACGCCAGCGTCGCAAGCAGATAATCGCCTTGCGCCGGTTGGACACGATAGTGAGCGTGGAAAAGAGCACGTGGTATTTCCTTATCGTCAACTCCCTTTCTCAGATGTACTATTGTCTGAAGCGCATGGGTGAGTCGTGCAGGGAGCATGTCGGTAACAATTTCAGTCCCGTGCCGAGTGAGTATGCCAATGAGTTTCTTGTCTTGCGAAATGAGATTGTGCGTCTGTACCTTCGGTTTTTCGACAGTGAGACGGCATCACAGATACGCAATGATGCGGCAGTACTTCAATCATCACTTTCCGATTACCGCACACGCATCATTCACGACATACAGACCAAGCAACTCAACATCGAAGCCATGACCGTATTCCTGAGCGTAGTCCAAGAGTCCCAAGAACTTCTCGGTGCTCTTCGTCATCTGATGAGGGGGGAGAGCAAGATGGAGGGTTGATTTGCGTTGTAGAGTTTTATTACTTACATTCCCCAAATCATAATCTTCGTACCCTGATATTCGCCATGTCGGTGGAAAATCTTTTTGCTCCACGGCTTTTTGGTGGAGCGGTCGAAGACGATGAAATGTCCTTCGCTGACGTTGCCCGCCTTGTCCATATATTCAAAAGTCTGTCTGAGGCCGTCGGCGATGGTCTTTTTCATAGAATTGCGGAGTATTTTCAATTCTAATACAACACGCTGATAAGGTCCGCCGTAAGTGTCGGTGAGCGGCTTGCGTATAAGCAAATCTGTACGTCCGCGCCCCAAACCGTATTCGCGGTCGATGTATCCGCCACCGTTGACTATCCTCTGCAAAAACGCCTGCAAAAGAAGTTGCGGACCCGCCTCGGCATAGTCGAACTTACCAATCCACGAATCGGCGTTTTGACGGAAAAACTGTTGAAAATCGAGCAACAATTTTTCCATATTAAGAGAATTGTCGGGATTGAAATACCACGCCGGTTCTTGAACGATAAAATATTGAGTTGTATAAGTGAGTTCTCTCGGAATTACCTCGCGGTAAATGTCGTTGGAAATCCTTACGGGCTTGTTGGGCGCAATAAGTCCCAAATCGACACAATATTGCAAATCGTCGGTTGGAAACAGGCTTTCGTCAGCATCCTCGTTAGTTGCCAAAAGCGGCTGGATTATTCGCCTAACACGCGGCTCTTTAAGTTTGTCGATAAGTGCGTCGATGTGCGTGTCGCGGCGGTAAATGATATTTTCCTGAGCCTTGTAAATCATTTCAGGAATGATTTTTATGCTGCGGTCGCGGTTTTCCGCCATTTTAAATGTAACCTCGTAGGCAAGTGCGTTGACAAGCCATGGCTGCCCTTCGGTTGCCTTCCAAATCATCGGAAAACATGCCTCGTCAAACTCTTGACCCGTTGCATCAGTATGCTGTTGATAGAGTTCGCGAATTTCCTCTTTTGAGAAGTTGCCCATACGTAAAGATTCTGCTTTTATATTGAAAGCCGAGCCGCCGGTAATGATTTCATGATTGGAAAGCGTTATCCTATAATCCCTTACGTCTCTTACGCCGCATAGTATCACCGATTGTGGAAACATCGCGGGACGTTGGTCGTACCCAGCCCTCAATTGTCTCAACACTGACACCAACGAATCGCCAACCAATGCGTCAATCTCGTCAAGGAACAGGATGAAAGGCTTGTCGAATTTTTGCGACAGAAAACCTAAAAACGTGGTAAGACGGCTACTTTTGTTGATTTGTTTGAATTGTTCTTCATAGAGTTTGGATAATTCGTACCCGCCCAACATATTGTCAATCCTGCGTGCAATGGTAATGCAGGTATTGGCAATCACACCCTCGACATCGTTTCTGTCAGATTGTCCGCCTTCGATATTGGCATAGACGCAAAAATATTTGCCGCTTGCGTTGAGATAGTCCCTCAAAGCAAGGAGCATAGAAGTCTTGCCCGTCTGCCTCGGAGCGTGAAGCACAAAGTATTTTCTTTGGGCAATAAACGATTCAATATCCGGTAAGTTGATGCGTCTTAGCGGATTAAGTGTATATTGTATGTCGGGTTGGTTGGGTCCCGCAGTGTTGAAATATTTTTCCATAATGGCAAATCTATCAATTTTGCACAAAGATAAAGAATATTTTTGATAATTCAGTTTTTTTTCGTAAATTTGGGCATTAGTGTAATCAATCACCAAACTATGATATATCCTTCTGTTGGACAATATACTGAGGCAATAAAGTTGGCGGAGAAATCTCCCGAAGATTATTTCGCCACGATGACTACGCTCCGACCGGTTTTGGGAGCGGACGGCAACCCCGTGATGAGTAGCGGAAATTTTGCGGTGGTCTTTAAGATGCAAGACCAAATCAACAGCAAGGAATACGCCCTGCCATTCTCTGCCGACGGTCGCAAACTGTTCAAAATAGGCGTGTCGTTCTCTTCTGAGACAAGGCGCGTGGCGGAGTGGAAGACGGAGAAGTACATTCGTTGTAGACGCGAAAAAATTACCCGAAAGTGTCAACTATTTTATTGTTTTTCTGAAATTTTTATTATATATTTGCAGCGTCAAAGCACTGAAGATAATTTTGGTGACGGCAAAAAACAAAAAAGTTATCAAAATGAAAGCACTAAAACTACTATTGCTCGCCTTAATCTTATGCATTATGGCTTGCAACGACGAAGACGACAACAACAATACTGAACAGGGAAACGAAGATGGGTTCGTAGAACTATCGAAACCCTCCGACCACGTCATCAACTATTTCATCAACACCTATCATCTTGCCACAAAGAAGACTGTTGAAGATGACAAGGTATCTCTTCTGATTCTCAATACGGGAAGGTCTTGGGATGAAATAGAGAGTCTGATGTTCAAGCATGTGCCGGTGATACAAAGTTTCGACTACGTTATGGACAAAAACGAGCTCGCCAAGTACCGCAAGATGTACAATGACACCTGCTTCAATGCATCGGGATTCTGTACATACACCACATTGGATACAATCGCATCCATTTCGGTAATGTGCAACGAATCAGATATCGAATCTGATGTCATAATAAAGTACAATGACATCAAGAAAATCGTCGGCGTAGATACGTACAGCGGCAGACACGTGTCTTACTTCGATTTGGACTGGGCTGTTGAGGAGCCTCTTTCCGAATTCAACAAGCGCAAGGACAATTATCTGCTTGAAATGGGACAGGCTACTGTGTGTTTCCCGTTGCCAAAAGAGGTTGGCGAATATTACTATACCACCACATATAATTGCACCAATGGGAGGCAGTTTGTGATGAAGGATACTATCAGCATAAAGTAATATTCGAATATAAGGTGTAATACTAAAATAGTAAGCAGCGGCTGTCGTGCATTGTGCGGCAGCCGCTGCAATTTTTATTAACCATGAAAAAAACTTGATAGAAATTTTTTTGTTGGTAGGAAAATTGTTATTACATTTGCGATAACATTGACGTAACACTTCACCGCTTTAGAAAATGCAACTGAAAGCCGGATATTTCACCAATGGCATCGAGACGCTCAAAACGTCTGATTCAATGGCAGTTAAGGTAGATGCACTACTCGAACAACTGTCTTATTTCGACGTTGATACCGACATCGCATTGCTCGAAACGTGCGACGACGCAGCCGTTGCGCTCGTCCATAACATCGTGTCGAGAGGTGCGCCCACGTATGCATCGCAGTTTGTGGAAGACATTCTCTCCACCACCATCGGCAAGACATTGAAGCGTATCGCCGACAATGGAACCATCTCCCGCGAAATCCAAAAACAGGAAGTCAAGGATATGGTATTCAGGGCTTTGCACATCATCGACCCGCGCATCAAGGCAACGATGGAGCGTCCTGACACCGGCGACGACAAGGAGCAAATGATTTATGATTTCCTTGCGGGCGGGGCTGTGCCGTCGCAGGGCGATTACCTGTGGCAACTCGCCGACACGCGCCGCCGATATAGCGACGTATTCAAATTTTCACCCAAATTCCGCCGCCACATCGACATCTTGGCGCAGGATTTTACATTCATCAACGACGACTGCGACCTCTGTTTCAGTGCGCCGTACAGTAGCAACACCGCCGATTGCATCACTTTTGCCTTCGACCCAACCTCCACAGCAACTTCCGACAACGTCGATTACATCACCGAAGACAAGATAGCCGAACTCCTCAGGAGCATCAATGTTGCCGGGCGAGTCATCGTCAAAAAATCAGACAACCCATACGACCGCACCGAAGAACTCTCCAACTTCACCCAAAACAGTTATTTCGACATCGTAAGGGACAATTACAATTCGCCGCTCTACAAGACTGAGGACGGCATCGAGGCGTTGCAGATAGCACTCACGCCGCTTGCCATCGCCCGCATCCAAAAGATTGTATTAGAGGCGATTAATAGTGGTGCGCTCTCCCTTGACGCCCGCACGTGGCACATTGGTGTCATAGAAAGGGACGTACCGTGCGCATTCCTCGCGTTTGAGGATTTAAAACAGTATTTCAACAAACTTTTCATACTCGAAAACAACGGGCGACGCTTCCCGTTGGTAAAACTCGAAATCTTCCACACCGAGGAGTTTGCAAATACGGAATTGAACCTTCTCTATCAGGGCAGCAGTGAAGATATTTCGGAGTTCAACCCATTGACAGCCTACGACTTGCTGATAGATATTTCGGTGCTAAGGCGCAAGACTCCGCTCGACACGCCGCCCCGCACCATCGCCGCCAAATACGCTGTCATCAGGTCGGCGCAGTCGCCATCGGCAGATACTCACCTGATGTTCAACGCATATATGCATTACGACATCAATCTTGATGGTTCGGATGTTGACGACGAGGACATTGACGACGAGGACGACGATGCACAGGCGTACAACGAACAGGAGGAGGCATTGTTGTTCTTCCTGAAAAACATCTTCGCCAAAAACGCCTTTATGGAAGGTCAGGCGGCTACAATCGCCCAACTCCTCAATGGCAACAACGTCTTGCACATCTCCGCGCCAGGCACCGGCAAATCGCTCATTATGCTATTTGCGGCGATGATGAAACCGGCGTACAGTTTCATACTGCCGCCCACAATTGCGGTGATGAAGACGCAATTCCAAGCCCTGCGTCGCCGCAAGATAGACATTGATTATTACATCAACCCCGTCCTCCAAAACTCCTACGACCGCTCTATGGCTGTCAAGGAAGTTACAAAAGGACGCTCGTTGATTACATTGATATCTCCATCGTTGATACACGACCCATACATACGCGGCGTGTTCCACGAGATAGATTCGCTCAATATCCCCCTCGCCTTCATTATGATAGACGAGGCGCAGAGGCTCTCTCTCCAAACTACCGAATATCGTGCTTATTATCAGGATATTAGCAATATAATAGCCAAGAATTTCAGCGACGACAATACTACTGCGCTCCGCATCGGTGCGTTCAGTAGCACGATGGAGACCAACATCCAAAACGAAATTGCCGAAAAACTCCGCACCGACCTCTCGCTTGTCCAAAAGCCCGACCTGAGCAAGATAGACATCACTGTACGCGAGATTGATATGGCGACAGTTGGCAATGAAAATGAGCATTACCTCTCCCAAAAACTCAAACAGGTGGAGGCATCGAAACTCATCTCCGCTGACGCTTCCAAGACAAAGCCAACGCGCACGATTGTGCTGTCGTGGACGCCACCATTCGACACCACGGGTCCCGATGGCGAGCCAAACAAGGTTGCGGGTTTCGACACCAAGTTTTATAATGGCGACATCGATGAAGACGGCACCACGATTACGAGTGGCGAGGCGAGCGCAAGTATGAAGTCAATCGTGGAATTTTGCGAAGGCGACGCGATGGTGCTTTCCGGCACATATTCGGCGGGAATTGGCATTAGTGCGCCAAACGTTGGTCGCATTATCCTGATGGAGCCGCCAATGAGCCTCGACACATTCTGCCGCCTCAGCGGTCGCGCCGATAGTGGCAAGCCGCCTAAGATTGACATCCTCCTCAACACCGCGCCAAAGGATTTTCTCGGCGAGGAGACCGTGCGCGACGATATGGGCAACCTCTCAACGGCGCAGAATATAATCGCCACCAATTTTGACACGGCGGCGAGCCTTACGCGCCTTCTCGACCTTGCGCCCGGCGCGTCCAAGGAAAAGACTGTGATGCACGAGATTTTGGACGGCGTGATGTTCCCCGAGCGCACCGACCGTCAGAATATCATTGAGGCTGTCTTCAACGAGTTTAATGTGGTGATAGAGACCGACACCGAACCGATGGTGCGCCCCTATCAACTCTACATCTACACGCAAAACCGCACCAAGAGTCTCGGCTACATCGACTTCCGTAGTCGCTCCCTCAATATGCCTGAGATGCAGTACGATAAGCCGTTGGCGGAAAAGATACAGTCGTATATTTTTGATATTATTAATGACAATACCGACGACCCGTTGACATTCCTCGCCTCGATGGAAAACGAATCGCCCGCCGAGGAAAACGACGGCATCCAAACCGCCCTTGACGCCATTATGGAAGGCAAGAAAACGCAGGTGGTCATTCCTTTTTATAACAACACTTTTGCCGATGCCGCCAACTTGCTCAATCAAAACCTCGGCACATCTGTCAAGGCACTTGATTTGCTGCATTGTTACGGCAAGACCGACAATTACAACGACTTTGAGAAACTCATTGCCGCCGAGACTGACGCACGTCCGCGCACCCTTGAAGACCGCCGCAAATTGGAGTTTAGAAACCTCTACGCCAAGATGCGCAACGGCAAGGACACATTGCTCGCGGTGTCGAGATTGAAGGAGATAGACATCATCGACGATTACCTCGTCAATCGCGCCACGGGTACTGTTACCGTTAATTTGACAAAGCACAACAAGGATTTCTATCGTATGAAACTCCTGCCCATCTTGCAGCGAAACCTCACCAAAGAGCGTATGCTTGCCTATATGACGGGCATCGAGGAGGAGAAATACCTTGTGATGGAAAAATATACCGACGTCCTCATCGACTTTTTCTACTCGGAGATTTATCCGTTGTACGAGAGGTCGGCTATGGAATCGAGCAAGTTTTTCAAGGCGGTTCTCGACCGTCAGAAAAACGATACAATCACCAAACAGAGTGTGGTAAGCAATTTGCAGAATTATTTCACGTCGCGTTACAAATGCAGTTTTGTGTTTGGCGAGGCGATGGCTACCAACACGGCGGGCGTTGACAAGATTTTTGGGCTGATAGAGAATGCGGGCAGCAACATCAATTCGTTGATGAACCTCCAAGAGACCATCTCCCTCGAAACCCCCGAAAATCGCACCGCCGCCAACAAAATCATCTATGGCTACTGCCGCCTGTTTACCGACAAGACGCACGCTGCACAGTCGCGCTACGACGCATTTGCCAATATCAGCGACGGCCTCTCGGAGTACCGCCGTCAAAAGAGCGTCAAGGATTTTGTGGAGGATTTGGACGCCATCACCAACAAGATTGCGAGCGAAAACCTCGACCTCAAAGATGAGGCGGAGGAGATCCTGCCGTTGCAGATACACCACAATTGGCTGCGGTGGTTCAATAGTCAGGTGCTAAAAGTGCCGATGGACGTGCAGCAAAATTAATGTGAAACTTTTTTTGACTTCAAAGATATGAAAGAACTTATCAACAACGAACTTGTACAGTTGCAGAAGGACTTGGAGAACCTTCAGTCGGCAAGCAATATGATTTCGCAGGCGGGCAAGGCGTCGGACGCTGTGATCGCGGAGGCGAAGGGTATCCACGAGGATTTTGCCAAAAACCTCGACCGCCTCACGTCTCTATACACCGAGTTTCTCGAAGCCGCCAACAAACAGTCGGACCAAAACCAACAGCTCGTCGTGGAGCACGTACGCGGCACCATCACCTCGCAGACCTCGCTCCTCGACCGTTACAACGACCTCGTGGAGACCGCCAACAACAATGTCAAGGCGTTGTACGACAAGGCTGTGGCATCGCAGACGGAAAACATCGACCGCCTCGTGGAGGAAAGCACCAAAAAACTCGACGCGCAGAGCCAGCTCATCAAGAGCAACGCCGCCGCCGCCGCCCTCAACGTGGAGACCGTCAAGGATGCATATCTCAAACAATCCGCCGAGACCGACAAACTCCTGAGTTCGTACCTCGAACTCGCGCAATCGACCGCCGAACTCAAAGACAAAATCGAGAGCGTTGATTTCCCCTCGCGCCTCGACACCATCTCGCGCCAAATCCTCGAATACACCGAGCAGCAGAAGGCGTTGAATGAGACTTCCGCTAAGATATTGGAGGCCGTCAAGAGTGACAAAGTCCTCAAACAAGCGCAGAGCAACGAGAAGACGCTTTCGTCTATCAAGACGATAGCCACGTGCGTGTTGATATTTGTATTGCTCGGCGTCGCAGCAGTGGCGTATTTGATATTTAAGGGGATGCATTAGGAAGTTGGAATGTAGGCGGCATGTTGGAATGCAGGCGGCTCGCCTGCTTAATTGGCGGGCGAGCCGCCCGCACCCCAGCCGCTCTCTAACAATAAAAACTTTAATTGATTGATTATGAGCAAGGATTTATTAATTAATCTGAGAGATTATCTTTTAGGAACATTATCTGAGGAGGATGTGTTGTGGCTTAGTAGGTCGCTCACCCAAGGAAAAAGGTTAGAGTCTGATGACGACGACGGTTTTTCTTTGGACAATATGCCTTTTACGCAATACAAAAGCAAGCGTGAAATGATAGAAGAAGGTGAGAGTCAGATAGCATCAGGTAGATGCGGCACTACCGAAGACCTTTTAAGAATGTGCGAGGAACGTTTGATGTCAGTTGCAGTATGAATATAATTTGGTCAGAACAGGCTATGGAGGCTATCGCAGATACTACCGAATAAGATTCTCTTTGGTTATACAAACTTGAAGATAATTGGTATATCTATTCTCCGTATAACAATTCCTTATCCAAAAAACACATACGCCACGGCGATGCTTGCCAATATTCCGGCAAATTCGGCTATTAAGCCTGCCGATATGGCGTAGCGCGTATTTTTGATGCCGACGGAGCCAAAATAGAGTGCAATTATATAGAATGTGGTGTCGGCTGCGCCTTGCATTGTGCAACTCAGGCGACCGGCGAATGAATCCACGCCGCAACTTTTCATACAGTCAATCATCATACCACGTGCGCCCGAGCCGCTGAGGGGTTTCATCAGGGCTGTTGGAATGGATGGAATGAAATCGGTGTTGCAGCCCAATGCGGCAAACATCGCCGATAGTCCGTCGGTCAAGAATGTCAACGCGCCCGACGCCCTGAATACGCCGATTGCAACAAGCATTGCCACCATATACGGAATTATCTTAATAGCCGTCGTAAAACCTTCCTTTGCGCCTTCTACGAATGATTCATAGACATTTACCTTCTTCATCATTGCCATCACGATGAACGATACTATCACTCCAAAAATGATGAAATTGGCGGCGACGGAACTTATGCGCGAAATCGTTTCTTGGTCCATCTGCGCAAACTGCCATACCAACAGCCCTTCCAACGCGAGAAATCCCAACAAATAAGCCATTATCACCTTGTCAAACAGTTTGATACGTTGCCAAAGACACACGGCGATAAGTCCGGCTACTGTGCTTGCGCTCGTTGCCAAAAGTATTGGGATGAAAATGTCGGACGGGTCTGCCGCACCGAGTTGAAGTCGGTACATCATTATCGTTACGGGCAAGATTGTAAGGCCTGACGCGTTGAGCGTCAAAAACATAATCTGTGCGTTGGAGGCGGTGTCCTTTTTGGGGTTGAGTTCCTGCATTTGGTTCATAGCCTTCAATCCGAGGGGCGTGGCGGCGTTGTCGAGACCGAGCATATTGGCACTGAAATTCATCACGATGCTGCCCATCGCTGGATGGTCTTTGGGAATTTCGGGAAACAATCGGCGGAAAAACGGGCCAAAAAGCCGCGCCATCACGTTTGTCATACCGCCCTGTTCGCCCACTTTCATCAAGCCCGACCACAGCGACAATACGCCCGTCAAGCCCAACGATATTTCAAAAGCCGTCTTGCTCGAATCGAAGGTGGCATTTACCATCTGCGGGAATATGTCGCCGTTGCCGCCCACAATCCATTGGTACAGCGCGGCGAGAAATCCCAGCACAAAGAATGAAATCCAAATGTAATTCAGTACCATACAACGATAATTTTGGTTTTGCAAACGCCTACGGCGTTTTTTTATAAACAAAAATTAAAACGAATTATAACGAATTTTAGCGAATTAATTATTTATAAATTCGTTTTAATTCGTTATAATTCGTTTAATTTACGTTCCAAAAATCACGCCGCCGTAGGCGGTGTGTATGTGAAAATTAATGTTTTCCACGAAGTTCCACGCGGCGGATTTTGCCGGAGATGGTCTTGGGCAGTTCGGCGACAAACTCGACTACACGCGGATATTTGTAGGGCGCGGTCTCGTGCTTGACGTGGGTCTGAATGTCTTTAATCAACTCCTCCGACGGCTCGTAACCCTTGGCGAGTACGATTGTAGCCTTGATTGCAAAGCCGCGTACAGGGTCGGGAACGCCAGTTACAGCACATTCTACTACTGCGGGGTGCGTCATACAAGCATTCTCCACTTCAAACGGGCTGATGCGGTAGCCGCTACTCTTGAATACGTCGTCGATTCTGCCCACAAACCAATAGTAGCCGTCCTCGTCGCGGTAGGCTACATCGCCGGTGTGATAGATTGTGCCATTGTCGGTAACTACTTGCGTGTACAATTCGGGGTCGCGGAAGTATTCGGCAAACAATCCGAGCGGGCGGTGCTTGTCTAAGCGGATTACAATCTCGCCGTGTTCGCCCACTGGCACCGACTTGCCGTTTTCGTCGATGATGTCGATGTCGTAATCGGGATTAGGAACGCCCATTGAGCCCGGCTTGGGATTCATCCACGGGAATGTGGCGAGCGAAAGTGTGGTTTCCGTCTGTCCGAAGCCTTCGTAGATGTTTAGGCCTGTGATTTCCTTCATCGTGTTGAATACCGACTTGTTCAACGCCTCGCCCGCCGTGGTGATGTGGCGGAGGTTGGAGAGGTCGTAGTTGTGGAGGGCTTCCTTGATGAGGAAACGGTAGATGGTGGGCGGCGCACAGAAGGTAGTTACCTTGTGCTTAATCATCATATCGAGGAGGTCGTGGGGTGTGAATTTTTCGTGGTCATACACGAATACGCACGCGCCCACAATCCATTGTCCGTACAATTTGCCCCAGACAGCCTTGCCCCAGCCGGTGTCTGCCACGGTGAGGTGGATGTCATTGGGCGTGAGGTTTTGCCAATATGCCGCCGTTGTGATGTGTCCGAGCGGATATGTGAAGTCGTGAGCCACCATCTTGGGTTCGCCAGCCGTGCCGGATGTGAAGTAGATGAGCGAAATGTCCGAATTTTGGTTTCTCTCGGGGGCTACGAAAGGCGCGGCGTTCTTGATTCCGGCATTGAAATCCTCAAAACCTTCTGGCACTTCGGGGCCTACGGAAATGAGTTTTTCGATGGTTGGGGATTCTGGCAGCGACTGTTTGACGTGGTCGAGTATAATCTGGTCGCCGCAGCAAATGATAGCCTTCACGCCGGCGGCGTTGTTGCGATATACGAGGTCGTGCTTGGTGAGAAGGTGAGTGGCGGGTATTACAATTGCGCCAATCTTGTGGATTGCTGTGATTGCAAACCAAAACTGATAATGCCTTTTGAGGATGAGCATCACGCGGTCGCCCTTCTTGATGCCGAGGCTCATAAGGTATGACGCCGTCTGGTCTGAATATTTTTTCATTTCGGCGAATGTGAACTTGTGCTCCTCGCCCTTGTCGTTTGCCCAAATCATTGCGAGTTTTTCAGGCTGCTCCAATGCCCAGGCATCTACAACGTCGTAGCCGAAATTGAAATTTTCAGGCACGATGACCTTGTAGTTTTTGCAAAAGTCGTCCATATTTTTGAACGACGTCTGCTTCAAAAAACGTTCTAACATTGTTTAAAAATATATTATTGTTGCATTCAAATAAATTGTCAGTTGCTTGTTGCTACTCGCCCTTTCCGTTGAGTTTGCGCTGCAAAGATACAATTTCTTTTTCATAAAAACTAATTGTATCCTTAATTTGTTGCTTAGTCATATTGTCGGCGTTGTTTTTCTCCGCTTTTTTGTTGAGGCGGCGGGTGAGGTCGTCGATGATGTTCATATATGATATGAAGGCATCGTAAGGCGTCTTGAACGGATTGTGCTTGTAGTCGAGATTGTCGGTGGACATAAAATAGAAATAGTCGGAGCATTGCAGTCGTTCCCAAATGTCGGTGAGGGTGTCGCTGTTGGCGGCTTTCACGAGGTCGCCGAGGGCGGTAATCTTCCTGAGAGCCTCCTTTTGCAGTTCGTTGCCCTGCCACGGAGAGAGGTCGTGCTTGCGTGTCATTCCTGATACCGGCAATGTGGCGTGGTATGGTGCCACGGGTGCGTATTTGTGCGCAGCCTCGCTCATTGTACAAAATTCAAAGTAACCCGACTCGACGAGTATCTCGATGCATTTCTGTATGAAGGCTGGCACTTGCTGGCGGTTGCCCGACGAGCCGTCCATGCTTTCAAAAGAGATGCCCAAGTACAAGATGTTGTCTTCATCGTCGGTTTCGTAGAGCTTGTTTGCAAAGTATTCCGGCGTGAAGTGGCTGATGTCTTTGAGCGAATCGTTGAGTATGCGCGAGATGCTCACATTGCGTGTGATGATGTGCTGTCTCGGTTGCAACGGATTGAAATACACAAAACCCGCGCCCCTCGAATCAAGTCCCGGTCCTGCGCCTTCTGCAAGCACGGTGTCAAATCCGAGGTCGTAGGCTATTTTGCCAATCTTGTCGGTGTATATCAATTCGGTGTTGCGGAATGTAGAGGGAGATACACCTACAATGCGTTTCAATTCGGAGGCGTGTTTTTGTACCTCGTGTATGAACTCCTTTTCGTCTTTGAGAGCGCATAGCGAATGGTTGTATGGCATCCCGACAAATTCCACGCAGCCCGTGTCGGCAAATTGGCGGTAACGCTGCAAATATTCCGGGCAATATTTTTCCTGGAATGAAAGCACCACGCCAGATACAGTGGCGGATAGTTTGAACGCCGTGCCGTATTTTTTAATCAACGACTCCACCATATCGAACATTGGATTCACGAAGTCCATATTTTTCTTCTCCGCGTCCGATTGAGTGGCGAGTTCGTCGAAGTAAAAATTGTTGTGCCCGATGTCAAAAAAGTCGTATTTTTTCAATCGGTATGCCCGGTGTATGTTGAAATTCAAGCAGATAGTCTTCATTTTCCTTGTTTTTTGATTAAAATATTGGTGTTGTCGAAATTTTCGCCGACGCCTTCATCTTCGGCTGCATTGCGCATTTCGATGAGTTCTTCGTATATGTTCCTGATGTCGGTGGCGGTGAAATCCCATTTGATTTGCTTGATTTCCTCGCGTCCGCTGCGCGATAGGTGCTTGGCGAGCGTGGGGTATTTTATGAGTGAGTAGATGGCGTTTGCCATAGCGTTGTCGTCCCAATAATCCACCTTGATTGCGTTGTCGAGCACTTCCGACACGCCCGATTGTCGGGATATTATGACCGGTATGCCGCTCCTTACGGCTTCCAATGGCACAATGCCAAACGGCTCTGATACCGACGGCATTACAAAAACGTCTGTCATTGCAAAGAGTCGGCGCACGCCATCCCGGTCGAGGAAGTCGGTGAAGTGGAAACGGTCGGCGATGCCGAGCCTTGCGGTCTCGCGTATCATTGCGTGGTACATATCGCCGTTGCCAGCCATCACGAAGCGCACGTCGTCCAATTCCTGCAACACCTTGTAGGCGGCGCGTAGGAAGTATTCGGGGCCTTTCTGACGGGTGATTCGCCCGAGGAAGGTGATTATTTTGGGACCTTTTTTGTTGGGGATGCGGCGTATTGGCTTGAAGTCCACGGCGTTATATACGGTCTGCACCTTGTCGGGGTCGATGTCGTATTTTTTGACCACGGTGTCGCGGGTGAGGTTGCTTACGGTAATTACTGCATCAGCCTCCTTCATGCCGTGTTTTTCAATTTGGAACACCCTGTCGTTGACGTAGTTGCCGCCGCTGCGGTCAAATTCGGTGGCGTGTACGTGCACCACCAACGGTTTGCCGGTCTGCTCCTTGATGGCAACTCCCGCCTCGTATGTGAGCCAGTCGTGGGCATGGATTACGTCAAAGTCGTATTGCTTTGACAATTCTGTAGCCACACGCGCATACATGTCGGTCTCTGTGTAGAGATTTGATGTGTAACGCCCTGTAAATTCAAATTTTGCGGGCTTTATTTCGTTGGTGTCGTTGATGTTGACATTTTCGGCGTCTTGGAGGTCGCTTATGGCGATTGTGATTTCCTTTGGTTTGCCGTCGATGTCTGTCATCATTCGCCCCTTCTCGTCAAAATAGACTTGGGACGGGTCTATGTCCCTGTTGATGAGTATTCGTTCTATCTGCTCCGCCTGTATGTATGGGTGGAGCGATGATGCCGCCTCTATATATATAAGGTGGTCTTTTACCTTGTCGAATGGTTGAGGGGATGGCGCATAATCACCCTGCACCTCAATCTTGACCTCACGGTCGAGGATCTTGGCGTGGCGTTCCAAGTATTTGTCCGCTCCGGCAAACTTGGTGTTCTTGACCTTCTCGTCGCCGAATGTTTTTGGAACCACGAATATGACTTTTGTGTCGGGTATCCGTCCGAGGCCCTTTACTATGCCGTGGCACGCCGTGCCGAGGCCGCCGGATATGTGCGGGGGAAATTCCCACCCGAGCATTAGCACTTTCATTTTAAAATAATGTGTTTAAAACTGTGCGAGCAGCAATCTTATTCTATTGATTGTAGCAATAGTAACTGCGCTCATTGGAGCTCCAATGCCTTCGTATGGCGGCAATGGGGTGTATTTTTCGTAGAAGTTTGGTGGTATGGTAATATTGAGTTCGTTGTCAAAATACAAGTATAATTCTTTTGCCTTTTGGCATCCGTCGGCGCCTCGCAATTTGATGTATATCTCGGCGAGGAATCCGAGGTAGAATGGTGTGATGAAGCCTTCTGTTGCGTACTTCGGGGAATCGGCGTCGATGTTGCGGAGTCCTACCGGGGTGAGCAGTTTTTGCTCGATTAATGGCAAAACGATTGCAATCTTGTCGCTGTCGGCGATGGCGTATGGCAGGGCGAATGCGAGTAGCTGTCCCACGCAGAATGTGGTGTCCTTGTTGCCATCGGAATCTAAGCTGTTGGCAAAATATCCCGCCTTTTTGTCGTAGAATTTGCGTATGAGCGATTGTTTGACAATGTGTGCGAGCCTTGAAGCCTTGCCCGCATCGTCGAGGAAACGTGCGCTGCAGCACAGCTCGGCGTAAAACATCAGCGCATTGTACCACATGGCATTGATTTCTAAGTAATAGACCTGTTTGTCGCCGTTACGGAGCGACAATAGGCCTTCGGTGTTGAGGTACATAGTATTGAAACGGCTGCTGATGATGTCGTTGATGATTTTCTTGATGGTTTCGCCGTATTCGCGGTATATCTTGTAGCGGTCGTTTTGCTGGTAGGCGTATTGCTGCACCGACCATACAAACCACAATGGAGTTTCGGGCGCGTAATCGACGTTGCCGATGCCGTATGCAAGCCCGTTGCGGATCGTTTCGATGTAGGTGTTAGCCAGATCGCGGAATAAGTTGGGATTGCCGCTTGGCAGCGTGAGACCGGCGATGGCTCCGCATACGTCCTTCGACCTTCGCCTTACCGGCGGTATGGTCTCTATCACATGGCAGCCCATATCGTCGTTTCTGAGCATCTGTTGTGCTGCATGCAATACGATGTCGTCGTATGTAAGCCTTGGTTTTCGTTGGGATATTGCTTCCACAAACTTTTTGGCGAGGCCTTCTGTTTGCTGAGGAATGAGAGATGCGCTGAATATAAATTCTTGGCTCGATACCAATTCGATTTCAAAAAATCCGGGCATGAACAGGTCTTCCTGGTACGGTCTGCCCGCCTTGTGGTCGATAGGATATTCTATGTTGTAATTCCAATCGGGCGCGGTAACGAAATCCCCCGGCATGCTGGTCTGCATGTAGAGCATAGGCTCGTTGTCGTTGGGATGGTAGGCGATGCCGTTTTGGATGACGGTATTGCCCGTGAAGATGCGTGGGTCGCGGTGTCGGAGTTCGTCGATATACCTGAATGCCACTATCGGTCTTATGCGAATCTTGGCTGGCTTGTTGGACGAAATGAGCGTGTACCTGACAAACAATGTCGGTTCATCGGAGGCGAGCACCATCTCCTTGCGTAGTATGGCTTCGTTGCCAAGCGAGTATTCGATGGTGGGGTAGGGGTTGAAGTTGGCTGCCGATATGTATTGGTATCCCATCGGGAAATAGACGTTGGGATATTTGCGCACCGAGATGTAATAGGTGTTGCCGCCGAGCAGCACCGCGTCGTCGAGCGTGGAGAGCAGTATTTTGGTGCGGTCGTGCTCTTGGTCGTATATCGACAATATGCCGTGCCAGTTGCGCGAATTGCACAGCGTGATGCTTGTGCTGGACGATGCTCCAAGCCGGTTGGTGCTTATCACGTCCTTGCCAAGCGAATATTCCATGTCGGACGACATGGTGGGGATCAATGGTGGTTGTTCTGCCATGATGTATATGTTTTTTGCCAATATGCTGAATTACAAACGGTTAACGACCCGCAACATTTGGGAAATGTCGTGGGTTTATTCCGACTTAAAGATAAAAAATTTTTTTTGACAAAAAAAAGATGCAAGGATATTTTTTTCTAATTTTTTTGCAGCTTTTTATTTGTACATCAGATATTTTTGGCGTTTTTTTACGAAATCCGACAATCCCGGCTCCCACGATTGGATGATTTGGTCTTCCGTTGCACCAGCGGCGAGCATCTTTACGAGCGATTTGTTGCCGTACAATTTGCCGAGGAGGTTTTGACTGGTGATGCACGTGCCGCCCGATATGCGGTACATGTCGATGAAGTATTTCAACGTGAAACGTGTGCTGTCGGGATTGATGCCGTGAAAATCTACGCCATAACACTTCTTGCCCTCGTGCATCGGATTGGTCTGCATGCCGGGTATGTCCTTGGGCGTAAACACATATTCGCCGTATTTCGGGTCGGGATAGCCGATGAAGGTAAACGGCGTTTCTGTGCCGCGTCCTACGCTGATATTAGTTGCCTCAAATAAGCACAAACTCGGATACAACCTTACCGAAAGATAGTCGGGCAGGTTGGGGGAGGGCTTGATGGGCAGTTGGTAACGCATCGAGCGGTCATAATTGGCAACTGGAATCACTGTAAGGTCGCATTTGACACCGCCTTTGAGCCAGCCTTCGCCGTTGATCATCTTGGCGAGTTCGCCCACGGTCATGCCGTAAACAATGGGAATTGGGTCCATGCTTACGAATGATGCGCAATCGGCATCGCGGATGGGACCCGCCACGTAGTCGATGTTGGGATTGGGACGGTCGAGCACAATCACTTTTACATTGGACTCTGCCGCCGCCTCCATTACATTGTGCAACGTGCTTATGTACGTGAAAAATCTGCATCCAACATCCTGAATGTCATACACAACGTAATCAAGCCCCGACATTTGCTGGGGCGTTGGTTTGAGGTTTTTGCCAAAGAGCGACACTATCTTCACGCCGGTCTTTTGGTCGGTCTCTGTATCTACCTTTTCGCCTGGCTCTGCCGCGCCACGGAATCCGTGTTCGGGTGCGAATACTTTTTGGACGTCCACACCGCCTTCTATCATTACGTCAAGCAGATGTTTGCCAAATGCTTGGGCTGTGGGGTTGGCGGTGAGAGCCACCCTTTTGCCGCGCAATAATGGCAGGTAAGCCGCTGTGTCTTCGGCTGCTACGGTGATTGGTTTTATGGTGTCTTTTTTAGGGGCAACGGCAATGCTGTCGGCAGCCGTAGTTGTTGCAACAGATTGTCCGCTTGCCGCCGACTGTCCGCCGCGAGCCGTGCAGCACGTAAGCGCAGCAGCAAGGAGCGGCATTGCCAAAAATGATATTTTTTTCATTGTTTTTGTTGTCTTTCGATGGCTTTTGCCTCGTTCCAGAGATCTTCCATCTGTTCGAGGGTCATGTCTTTTAGGGAGAGGCCTTGTTCCTTGGCGCGGGCTTCTATGTGGTTGAAACGGCGTGTGAATTTTGCGTTGCAGCGTTCCAAGGCGGTGTCGGCGTTGATGCCGTAGAGCCTTCCGGCGTTGATGGTTGCAAACAGCAGGTCGCCAAATTCGTCTTCCGACTTGTCGGCGTCGCCTTTTTCGAGTTCTACTTTGAGTTCGTCGATTTCTTCAAACACCTTGGGCCATACGTCGTGTTTGTCGTGCCAATCGAATCCGGCGTGCGATGCTTTGTCTTGGATACGGTATGCCTTGATTACCGAAGGCAACGATTGCGGAATGCCGCCGAGTACGGTCTTGTTGCCGCCTTTTTCTTTGAGTTTCACCTGTTCCCAGAGTTTAGACACTTCTTCCGGGGTCTCGGCCTTGACGTCGCCAAAGATGTGCGGGTGGCGGAATACGAGTTTTTCGTTGAGGGCGTCGAATACGTCCGTTATATTAAATTCGCCTTTCTCCTCGGCGATGAGGGCGTAGATGATGATGTGCAGCAGCACGTCGCCGAGTTCTTTTTTGCGGTCGGTGGGGTTGTTGGCTATTATCGACTGCGAGAGTTCATATACTTCCTCGATGGTGAGGGTGCGGAGTTGCTCGTTGGTGAGAGCGGCGTCCCACGGGCATCGTTTGCGCAACACTTTTATTGTGTCGAGCAGACGGAAGAAAGATTCTGATATTTTGCTGTTTTCCATTTCTTTGTCATTTTATAGTATCGAATGGCAAAGTTAATGATAATTTAGGAAAAGGGCAAAGTTTTTTTAGGGTCAATTGTTAGAAATTGTGTTTTGCAATAATGACGCACCAATAATATCCGTATTGACCGCCTTTTGCCATGCCGATGCCGATGTCGTAGCAATTGCTCCAAAAATCGTCGATGCCGAGGAGGTGGCGGCGGTGTCCGGCGTCGTCGTTGTCGGCTCCGCCGTCGTTGATGAGGAGGTGTATTATGCTCTTGCCAGTAGAGATATTGCTGCCTACTCCGAGGCTTTCAAAGTAGTTTTTGCTGGCATCGTCGTACCAATCGTTGCGGAGAGTGTATCCGGCGGCGTTTATCTTGATGTTGATGCCGCATCCGTCGGGATCTACATGGGCAAAATAATCGCGATCCACCATGTCCTGCGCCTTCTCTTGCGCCACTTTGGCGAGGGTGTGATTCCATCTGAGTTCGGGCATTGCTTTTATGCCGTTGAGATTCACACCCATTTCCTGGCTGTAACGTGCAGGATTTTTGCGGATGGCATTGAGGTAGTTGAAGGCGTTTTCGATTTCGTTGGAAGATGTGTAACTGTTGTTGGAGGGCAGTGTAGGGCCTTGGTTGCCGTTGTTGTTTGGGCGAGAGTTGGTTCGGTTGTCGTTTTGGGGAGGGTTGTTGTTTCGATTGTTGAGTTGGTTGATGGAGTTGTTGCTTGACGACGAGCTTGCCATCGGTGTCAATATTTTCTCTCCAAAATCTTGCACGCAGTTGTATCTATATCCTTCGTGAGGCTTGATGCTTGTGCCCATTGCGTTGTATGTGGCGTTGAGGATGTTTACGCGGTGTCCTACGCTTGGAAGACCGTCGTCGAGCAGGAGTTGCATCACAATGTCAAGTGCGTCAGAATAGCCATAACTGCAATTTTCGGCGGCATTGCCGCATTTGTAATATTTGCCTATGCGGGAGAAACACGCCGTGCCGTCAGACGAATTGTGCCCGGTCATGCCGTGCTTGCCCATGTCGTCTGCATGGAGTGCTGCCGTGAAGCAGAGGTTTTTTTCGGGATAGAGCATGGGACGGTTTTTCGATTGTTGCAAATCTCGTTTGAGCGATGCCACGTATGGCGAACTGCCGGTGAGGTATTTGGCGGCGTATGTGCGCATGAATTTTGCGCCGTCGAGCCTTGCGAGGTTACAATATAGGAATACGAGCTTTTCCTGTTGTGACAGGTTGGTGTTTTGGGCGGTGTTTGCCTTGGCGAGTTCCTGATTGCTCCATTCCGAATATGTCTGGGCGCGGAGGCCTTGCATCGCAATTAGCATTGCCATTATTATAAAAATCTTCTTCATGCCTTGTTCGGTTTTAGTCTTTGTTGAAGTTGCTCCTATTGATGTCGGGATATACGCCATCTCTAAATCTAAAGTCGTCTTTGTTTAAAATGCCCGACATTATGTTTCCCTTGAGTTGTTGTGTGGTGTATCCAACGGCTTTCTGGGGAACGTCTTTGTTGTCGATGCCGCCTGCGCTGCTTACTTCCTTGTCATAGACGCATCGTTCGATGGTGCCGTCGTTTTCGCGTCCGCATATCGAGCCGTAATAAGACGAGCCGTCGATGGTGCCGGTGAAAATGCAGGAAATCGTGTTGCCAGAATTGTATCCTACGATGCCGCCTACGTAATATGCAGCGGAGAGCTTGCCATTGCTGATGCATGATGTGATTTGCCCCTGCACATTGTCGGAGCAGATGCCGCCTACAAATGCCTGAGCCTTTATCGAGCCGTCGTTGTAGCACATTTTTATTTCAGATGTCGATTTTGCCACGCCGATGATGCCGCCGGCGTTGTTGCCGCTGGAATTGATTGAGCCCTTGTTGATGCAGCCTTCCATCTTGCCGCCTTTGCCAGCGATGCCGCCCGCTGCGTATGAAGCCTCCACGGTGCTTTCGTTGACGCAGAGGTAGATGTTGCCGTCGTTGAATCCAGCGATGCCGCCCGAACAGTCGCCGCCGTTGATAGTGCCGGAATTGAAGGAATGTTTGATGAGGGCGAATGAGTTGCGCCCCGAAATGCCGCCGGTATTGTCGCGCCCGGTGATGGTGGCGTGATTGGTGCAGTGGTTGATTTCGGTGTTGTTGCTTCCAGAGATGCCTCCTACGCAGCTCAGTCCGGTGATAAGTCCAGATTTTTCGTTGACGCAGGAATCGATGCGTCCGCTGCAGCTTCCGCAGATGCCGCCGGCGTAGTAGTCGCAGTTTACTGCGCTGTTGTTGGTGCAATTGGCTATTTCGCCGTTGTTGAATCCGCAGATGCCTCCGCAGTAGTTGTCGGCCTTGATGCGCGACGATTCGGTCTTGCACGATTCTATGCGCCCCATATTGAATCCGCAGATGCCGCCGGTGTAGTAGTGTCCCTGGATGTTGGCTCCGTAGAGTTTGACGTTTTTCACGATGCCGGTGTTGTAGCCGATGAGGCCGATGTTGTCGTAGAGAGGCTGGCTGCAGTGGAAGCCGTGTATTATCTTGCCGTCGCCATCGAGTATGCCGTTGAAAGGGGAGAGGATGGTGCCGATGGGCCACATTTCGACGTCCGACGGGCATGTGATGTTGTTTGTAATTTTGAAATGCACGTCCTTGAAACCATCTATGCAGGCGTAGCCCTTGTAGTTGCCGCCGAGGTTTACGGCTTCGCTCAATTTGCATAGGTCGTCGTATGAACTGATGAGCAGAGGCTTGTCGGCTGTGCCAGAGGGCGATAGGGACGGATTGCTGATGCGTATCATTATCTCTTTCTTTACCTTGCCGTCGGTGGTTACCAATACTACCGCGCCTTGCTTGAGCGGCAGAGCCTTGTCGTCTTTTATCTGCAATACGTCGTTTTGGCGACATTCGTATTTTACGCTGTCGATATTGTCGAGTTCGATGAACGACATGAGAGCGCGCACGTTTTCGCCTTTGCCTATGAATATTGGGGTGGATGCCACGATGGCCTCGCTGTATGTGTCGGATGAGATAATCCTGGGGTATAGGCGGTCGGCGAATACGAAGTCGATGTCAAAACCATTTTTGCCCTTGAGTTTGTCGCTTATCATATTTACTGTGGGGCGACCTTCGGTGTGTGTCATTTGCAGGAGTTCGTTGTCGCCTACGGCATCTTGCAAAGTGCATATTTGGTTGTCGAAGAAGCAGTTGGAGATGGAGCCGCCTATTGCGCCGCCGCATATAGCTCCGGTGTAGTCTTCGAGGCCGTCCACGCTGTTGATTTGCAGGTTGTATGCGATGGAGCCGCTGCTATTGAATCCGCATATACCGCCGCAATAGTAATGTCCGCGCAGTGGCACTGCGTTGATGCATTTTTCCACAGAGCCTGTGTTGTAGCCGCAGATTGAGCCAGTGTAGTCGCCGCCAAATATGTGTCCACCTACGAGGCATACGTTTGTGATTGTGCCATTGTTGTAGCCGAAGAGGCCGCAGTATTTGTCGAGGGGGCGCATTATATTCATGTTGCCCACTACGTGTCCAAATCCCGAAAAAATGCCGTTGAAAGGTGCGCTCGGCGTGCCGATAGGGTTCCAATTTACGGTGTCGGGGATGTGCACATTGTCCATGAGGGCGAAGTAAACGTCTTTGAAGCCGTCGATGCAGGCTATGCCGTTGTAGCTGGTGCGATAATTGACCGCGTTGGCAAATCGGGCTAATTCCTCGTAGTTTTTGATTCTAATCGGTGTGTTGGAGGTGCCGGTGGTGAGTGCGTGCTGCATTGTCGATTTGAAGATGACGTTTCTTGTGCATCTGCCGCCTTTTACGATTACAAATAGGCTTGTGCTGCCTTTGAGTTCGCATTTGTTGTCGTCTATATCGAGGAATGTGGTGTTTGACGAAGAGTATTCTATGCCAGGTGATTTGATTATTTCAAAGTTTTTGGAAACGCTTGCCGCCGTCTGTCCGTCGGGCAGTTTTACGGGAGAGAGCGCGGCGCGGAGTGCGTCGCTGAGTGAGGATATTTCAAGGCGCGGATACAGGTTTTCGTCTATTACAAATCCGTTGTGGTCAAAATTGAGCCCCGCCACAATCTGTGCTGTTGGCAGTCCCTTGATGCTTTTGTTGTCGATGGTGCCGCAGCCTTTTTTGAGCGGACAGGTCTGCGAGTCGTATATGCAATTGGTGATTGTGGTGCCCGAAGTGGCGTTTGATCCCACTATGCCGCCGCAGAAGTTGCCGTTTTGTACGTATCCGATGTTGATGCAGTTGGTGATGATGCCGTTGTCATAATTTTTGCCAACTATGCCGCCGCCGTAGTTGTTGCAGAAAATATTGGCGGTGTTTATACAGTGGTCAATTGTACCCGAATTGTGGCTGCAGACGCCCGCGCCGTAATATTCTACGCTCACCATGCCGCCGGCTATGACGAGGTTGCGTATTGTGCCGCTGTTGTATCCGAATAGCGTTCCCGACTTGCCACCCGCCACTATGAAATTTTTGATGGCGTAGCCTTGTCCGTCGAAGGAGCCGGCAAAACGCGCCGAATAGTTGATGCCGATAGGAGTCCACACGCAGCCATTGATGCTTGCGTCGTTTTCGTCCACATAACATTCCATGTCGATGTCGTTGGCGAGCACCACGGTCTTGCCCGTGAAATCGTATGGCGAGAAGAAGCCCGTTGTACCGTTTACGAGCGCGGCGAGGCCTGCAAGTTCGTTGGGTGTGGTGATCTCGTACAGCTCAGCCTTGATATTATCGACATACCAGTCGATGACAGGCTTAATGGTGCCGTCGGGGTTGTAGTCGATGGCTAAAGTCCTGCCTGACAGCAGCAAAAATAATATAATTAGTATGCGTCTCATGACTTTCAATGATAAAATATACTTAAAATCTTCCCAAAGATATTCAAAAATAATGCAAAAAAGAAAAAAAGTGTGATATTTTTTTTCGCCGGGGGATTATAATGGCGGATATTACACTTCTTTCATCGTCCAATCGACAATATTTTTAGTTGACAACAACCTTTATTGTTAGCGTCTTACCGGTCTCACTGATTGCCCGTAGTATCTAAAACTGTTGCTGAGCGGGCTTGTGTATCCAGAATGGAAGTAGAGTAGGGGGGCGTTGCTCGGATTGTCGGTACATAGCGACGACGACCAGTAGAAGCCGTAATTGCCGATGCGAGTAGGTGTGCCGTTGTCGCCGACGAATCCAGCGGCGGGCAGGAAAATCTCGTTGTCGTTTTTCTTGCTCTTGAAAATCCTGCCCGCCACGCCTTTGCCTTTGTAATTGACAGTCCACTCATTGGTGCAATTGTCCATAAGCTCCTTATACTGAGCCGCAGTAGGGATGTGCCATTCTGTACCCCAGATAGCATTGGCGGCGTCGTCGGCATCTTCAAGCACTCTGAGACGGTCGGTGTAGCCGTCATTGCCGTATGTTGATTTGTTGCAATATTTGATTAGTTTGTCGTAGTTGCCGTCGGCATATTGATAAAACGACCAGTCATATTGCGCCTTTGTGGAGGTCTCGCCCCAAGCAAAATAATCGCCGGGCTGCCATGGATTTTCAGCACCGATATTGCAGGTAGCCCACAACGTGCCGGACGGAAGTCCAAGGTCCACATAGTCGTGCCCTTGCTGTGCGGATGCCGTTACAGTATGCCACAATAAGGATGTCAGAAGCAGAATCAGGGTGAGAAATTTAGGTTTCATGGTTATAATAATTAAGTTTTGTGTCGCAAATATACCAAAAATACGGGATAAAAACATTTTTTTTCAAATAAAACCCAAAAAAAGTTCCGATTTATCAAATAAATGATTACCTTTGCCCTTTTGAAAAAGTGGTATAAACACACCGCTGAATATTAGCAAATGGAACTTCAAGGCATCAAGCAACGTTTTGGCATCATAGGCAACGACCTCGCGCTCAACCGCGCCCTCGACATAGCCGCCCAGGTAGCCCCTACCGACATCTCTGTGCTCGTCATTGGCGAGTCGGGTGTCGGCAAGGAAAACATACCCCAGGTAATCCATGCCCTGAGCGCACGCAAGCACGGCCCTTATATAGCCGTCAATTGCGGTGCCATACCCGAAGGCACGATAGACAGCGAGCTGTTTGGGCATGAGAAAGGCTCGTTCACAGGTGCCAACGAGTCGCGCAAGGGTTATTTTGAGGTGGCTGACAAGGGCACAATATTCCTCGACGAAGTTGCCGAGCTGCCTCTAAGCACTCAAGTGAGGCTTCTGCGCATATTGGAGAGCAAGGAATTTATGAAAGTAGGTTCGAGCAAGGTGCAGAAGACCGATGTGCGCGTGGTGGCAGCCACCAACGTCAACGTGGCAAAAGCAGTAAAGGAAGGCCGTTTTCGTGAAGACCTCTATTACAGGCTCAATACTGTGCAGATCAATATGCCGCCGCTCCGTGAACGTGGCAACGACATATTGCTCTTGTTCAGGAAGTTTGCCGCCGACTTCGCCGAAAAATACAATATGCCCGTCATCAGGCTCGACGATAGTGGCAAACAAGTGCTGCTCACATACCGCTGGCCCGGCAACGTAAGGCAGCTCCGCAACATCACGGAGCAGGTATCTATAATAGAACAGCAGCGCGACATCACTGGCGAGATACTTGTAAAGTACCTCCCCGACTACAAGGAAGACACGCACCCTGCCATTGTACCGGCGCATCAATCAGGCGGCAATGCAGACTTCGCCTCCGAGAGGGAGATATTATACAAGGTGTTGTTTGATATGAAAAACGACATCGCCGAACTCAAAAAAGAAATGAAAGACCTCATCGGTGGCAATGCTGCACAGATGGGGGACGACGACAACGCGATGTACTTCCAGCAAGAGGATTACAGCCCGTATGTTACGATAGATGACAAGCCGATAATGCAGTCGATGCACCCAAAGATGGATACGCTCCATCACGACAATGTAATCGACACTCACGTGATCACGCACCACGACAGCCTGTCGCTCACCGAATCGGAGTGCAACCTTATAAAAAAGGCGCTCGAAAAACACAACGGCAAGCGAAAGGCGGCGGCGGAGGAGCTCGGCATTTCGGAACGAACGCTATATAGGAAACTCAAAGAATACAACATCACATGATGAAGACAAGGAGAATCCTCATAGCGGCAATGATAGCGGCAATGATGACGATGATGACAGCCTGCGGAATATACTCATTCACGGGTGCGTCATACGGCACGGCAAAGACGGTGGCAATCGACTACTTCCAAAACAGGAGTACATACGTCAATTCGACCCTGAGCTCCAAGATAACGGAAGACCTGAAAGACCGCTTCATGAGTCAGACACCGCTCACACTCGTCAAGGACGGCGGCGACCTCCACTTTGAAGGCACGATAACGGGGTACTCGATTACCACCGCTGCCATCAAGGCGGGCGAAACTGCTGCAAGCAACAGGCTGACGATTACATTGAAGGTGACATTCACCAACCAGACGGCACCGGAAAACGACTTCGACAAGTCATATTCGCGGTATGCCGATTACGACGTCTCAAGCTCATTCTCATCAGTGGAGTCTGCGCTCGTGGACGAAATTGTGGAGATGCTCATAGACGACATTTTCAACGACTCAGTAGTCAATTGGTAGCTAACAAGGAAAACAAAAGTATAAGGAACTAAAAATATTGTATTGATTATGACTTCAAAACAATTCTTCAAATACCTCGTAGAGCCGGAGCAGCTCAACGACAGCTCCGTCGTGGAGATGGAACAGCTTATCAAGCAGTTTCCCTTCTTCCAGACGGCGCACCTTCTGTATCTGAAGGCACTCAACAGAATCAACCCAAAGCTTGTGAAGGAAAAGTTGCCCAAAGAATCGCTGTATGTATCCGACAGGTCGGTATTGCACAACTTACTCCGTGCCACAACAGACGACGCCGCCGAAAACAAGTCGGCAGCAAAACCTGCGGCAACGGCACCATCTGCACCCAAGACCGAGGAAAAGAAGGATGATACACCCAAACAGGAGGAAAAGAAAGCTCCGTCAGTGAAGGTAGAAGTCAGCGCGCCAGCATCGACCGACAAGGCAAGTGTCATAACAACAAAGACCACCACCACTGTAATCGAGACGCAGACCGAGAAGAAAACTCCTGTGATAGAGGTTAAGGAAATCAAAGAACCCAAAGAGTCTCAGGAGACCAAAGAAGCCAAAGAGTCCAAGGACCGTCCCACAATAAAGCCCAAGGCTCAGGAAGGCAACGACAAGAAAGTATTGTCCAACGAGGAACGCAAGCAAAACCACGAAAATCTCGTGAAAGATTTCTTTGACCTCAAGGACAAGGAACAATATGAAACAGTAGCCACCAACGTCGCGGCAGATGGCTCGATAAAATCTGCAGCCGCCGAACTCGCCGCAAAGAGTCAGATAGACCGTGGCACTGTAATCAACGACCGTACTGCTGCATCAAAGCAGACCACTACCACCACGGTAGTTACCACAGTAGAAGAAAAGACCATCAAGGCGTCGGAAGAACCCGCAAAAGCCGAGGAGTCCAAGCCCGAAGCTCCAAAAACTGAAGCTCCGAAGGCAGAAGCTCCGAAGGCAGAAGCTCCGAAGGCTGAACAGCCCAAAGACGGCAACAAGGACGAAATCCTCGACAAGATAGCAATGCTTCGCAAAGAGCGCGAGGAGGCAAATAGAAAACGCATCATCGCCGAAGAGGAGGCGAAGAAGACCAAAGCCGCAGCCGAAGAGGAGGCAAAACGTGTAGCGGAGGCAGAGGCGGCGGCAGCCAAGGCAAAAGCCGAAGCGGAAGCCGCCGCAGCAAAAGCCAAGGCGGAGGCGGAAGCCGCCGCAGCAAAGGCAAAAGCAGAGGCAGAAGCAGCTGCAAAAGCCCAGGCGGAAGCGGAAGCAGCCGCAGCAAAGGCAAAAGCCGAAGCCGAAGCTGCAAAAGCAAAAGCGGCCGAAGACGCTGCAAAAGCTGTTACAACTACCGTAACTACAACAACAGTGACGGAGACCGTTACCACAACGATAGAGCCAGTAGAAAACGCTGTCGTAGTAGAGGAAGTGAAAGCCGAAGAGCCAGCGAAGCCCATCGAACCTGCCAAACCTGCGGAGGAAGCAACTGAAATGTCGGCGGCAGACAAACTTCTCGCCCGTCTCAACAAGTACAAGCAGACGGAGCCGGCACCTGCAAAGACCGATAGTCCCAACCTCATCGACAAGTTCCTGCAAGAAGATCACCATCTCGACCGCAACAAGGAAGTTACAGCAGGCGACATGGGTCAGGATTCGGTAAAGCAGCCCGAACTCTACTCCGAGAAGCTCGCAAAGCTCTACATCCAGCAGGGACACTATGACAAGGCGATTGCAAGTTATGAAAAACTTAACTTGAAATATCCCGAAAAAAGTGCTTACTTTGCAGCGCAGATCGAAGAAATCAAGAAACTAATGAACAACAAACAATAATTAATAAAAATGTACACAGTTTTAATTGCACTTATCGTAATCGCAGCAGTACTTTTGGTACTCATCGTACTCGTTCAAAACTCCAAGGGCGGCGGTTTGGCACCCAACCTCAATGCCGGCACCCAGTTTGGCGGTGTAGCCGAACAGAAAAGCAAACTTGAAAAATACACTTGGGGACTCGTAATCATCGTAGCTGTCCTCAGCATTGTGGCAAGTGTTTCCAACGGCACCAAAAACCAGGGCAACCAGGAATCGGGCGTCAGGGACATCATGATCAATCAGAACGTAGTTCCCCAGGCACCCGCCAGCACCACCACCGCACCGTCGTTGCAGCCCGGCGAATAATCGTCTGCATCCGTAATGACACAAACAGACCGCCCCACCTGAGAGATACAGGCAGGGCGGTCTGATTTTTTTTGGGGGGATGGATGGTTATAAACTTTTATATACCTCTAATACTTGCTTCGCAATTTCGTCCCAATTGTATTTTGACATATCATATTTTGGAGTGCAGGCGGCTCGCCTGCCATCATTGCCATCGCGGACGAGCCGTTCGCATTCCAACAATACTTCTCCAATCCTACTTGTCAACGCATCAACATCGCCGCACGGGAAATAACATTCTTTGGGCAATCCGACTTCCAAATTTGCCGGAATGTCGCTCACAATCACTCTTGCGCCATAACTCATCGCCTCCAACAATGCTATCGGCAGACCTTCATGGCTCGATGGCAACACATAACACGCGCAATGCGACAACAGCGAATGTAACTTTCTGCCCTTGATAAAACCAGTCAAGACTACGCCGTTGTCCCGCGCCATTTGTTTGAGCGACCGTGAATAATCGTCCTCAAAATCCGTATCGCCAGCAAGGACGAGTTTTATGTCTGAATTGGGATTATTGCTGCGCCATTTCACAAAAGCCGATACCAAATGATGGAGATTTTTCTCCGGCACAAAACGGCACATGCCCAATACAAACTTGCCTCCCTTGATGCCAAGTTCGTCAAAATATTCAGGAAAACTACAAATATCCGGCTCAGGCACACCATTATATATAAGGTGCACGTCGGATGTGCGGTTGTATTTTCGTGCAATCAAATCCTTGATTACATTGGAGATAACAATCACCTTGTCGGCAAACCTACAACCAAACCTTTCTCCGAGTTTGAGCATAGTTTTTGCCAAAAACCCCCATTTGTCGCGGTCATAATCAGGTCCATGATGCGTAAAAACCACCTTCAATCCGCGCATTTTGGCGTATGGCACAAGCAATGCCGGACCAATGGCGTGGACGTGCAAAACATCCGCCTTTGCCTTCACGGCATAGTTGACGGCGCGAAAAGTATGTATGACCGCCTCGAATGATTTTTTCTTTGGGCTTTGGATGTCAACAATCTTAACGCCCTTCCAATCTGTAAGGCCGTCCGAAACATAATTGCTGCGTCTAACTACTGTTACATCAACGCCCATTGCCGCAATTCTCGGAAACAACTCCTCACAATGAGTCTCCACCCCGCCCATGACATTAGGTATGCCACGAGTGCCAGTAACAACGATTTTCAAAATTTTTGGATTTAAAATATTATGATTATCTTTGCGCTATTATGAAAAAGTTTTTCACAACAATAATAGAAGCCATTCAATATGTAGGGATTGCAATAATTGCCTGCATATCTGCGGTGTGGCTGTGGATTACAGGACGAGGGAAGAGGTAGTAGCTACTTTATCTCAATCTTCCTATCCGTTTCTGCGACAGTGCCTTCGTATCCTTGCGATTCAACATCAGCGTTCACAATATCCTCGCCGCGTTTGCCTTTCAATGCCTCCACAGAATCGGCACTTAAACCATTGTTGATTTCGGCATTCAGGTCGCAGGTGGAGAGTTTGTCCAAATCCTCTTTGGTAACCTTGCCGTCGCGGTAGTCGCAACAAATTGGATTCTCGTACATCGAATATTTCTTGCCAAAAATGGATTTCAATTTGTGCTTGAAAACCCACCATGCCGGTTTGCTGAAATACTTGTGCATTGCGGGCGATACAGAACCAATCATCCAACAATTTCGGTCACAACAACGTACTTTTTTGCGCACCTTTTCCGCCTCGGGCGAGTTCCAAAGTTCGTCCCAGGTCTGACGGTTGAGGTTGCCCATCACTTCCTTGTCCTTGGTGCCGTTGCAGGGCATCACGTCTCCATACGGGTCGATGAAGAATGTATCAAAACTCATATCGCACGGCAACAAGCGTTTTTGTCCGTAGATGTAATTAATAAGACCGTGGTTGAAATACGCCCTGAACCATTTTTTCGGCGAATTGGATTTCAGAAGTTCGTTGACGAGGTTTTCAAAATTCTTCGCCACCATCGGACGGTCGTGGATGATGTTTTTTGCCTCCACAAAGTAGAACGAATTGTGCAGAGATGCGGTTGCAAATTCCATTCCCATCTCGTTGCTGATATTGTAGAGAGGCACGAGGTCGGGCGCATTCTTGTCTTGAACAGTCATGCCAAATCCGACATCCTTCATGCCCATTTCGCGGAGTTTTTTGAGCGTGGTGTATCCGCGTTGATAGCCGTCGTTGAGACCGCGAATCTCGTTGTTGGTCTTTTCCAAACCCTCGATAGAAATCCTGATTCCAATCTGCGGGAACTCCTTGCAAAGATCCAAAATCCTGTCCGTGAAGAATCCGTTGGTGGAGATTACGATGCGGTCGCTGAGTTTATAAAGTTCGCGGACGATTTCCTTGAGATCCGTCCTGATAAAAGGCTCGCCGCCGGTGATGTTGGTGAAATACATCTTGGGCAGTTTCTTGATAGTTTCGATGGAGATTTCCTCCTCCGCCTTGCTCGGAGCCTTGTAGCGGTTGCACATCGAGCAACGCGCATTGCAACGGTAAGTAACTATTACCGTACCGTTGAGTTTAGGGGTTGACATGGTATAATAGACTAAGTATTAGAAAGTTTAGGAATCCAATACACGGATATTTTATATGATGATTATTGGAAATACAACCTTTTGTGCCTTTTGCTGATGGCAACAGATGCCCTTACCATTTGCAAAACATCGGCAATGTGTTTGTCTTTCAGTTGTCCAATGATAGATGTACCGCCTCTATTAATATCCTCGGATATTTCGTCAAGGCTGCGTTCTATGACCGTAGAAGCACATAGAAACGAATCATATTTAAGAAAAGGATAATCAGAATGTTTCAACGGGTATTGCAAGTCAAGGAGTTCCTGTTTTTTTAAAACAAGTGGATGAATATTTGAATTGATAAAAAAGAACCCACATACCTTGTAATTGCTGATTCCCATCACAACGAAAAATTTTCTGTGGTCGATGCCTTCAAAATCAGAAAGCAAAATAGAACCCCTGCCTAATGAACCGGCTATTATGGATGTAGGCAGTTCCATCAGACAAAAGCCTCCTCCGCTTTTAGTTGTTCTTCTACAAAATTGATATAATCATCGTTGTCGCCAAGTTCAGTAAGTCTGTCTCGCACTGATATTTCGCCGTAGCGTTTTGTGTTGCTCCATGCATATCCGTGCGAAATTTCTGATACTTGCTGGAATGTAAGACTTTTGAATTTCGTAATATATTTGTCCAAAATTTCAACTTCCGATTCTGACAAATAATCCATATCAGGAGCGGATGTAAGTTGTATATCCTTCTGATTTACAAAATGAAATAGGTTGTCCCTGATGTCTTTGACCTGTGGAGCAAAAAAACTATCGCCCCTTACTGCCTTCAACATATCGTAAACACAGGACGGCACAGGACCGAATTCCATTTTGATGTACGAATCGCCTGTAATAGACCTTCCCCAACGCGACAAATGTTCATTATCAGAAAAATAGAGAATCTTGTGGCACTTGTGGATGTCGCATACACCTCCCATCTCCTGTAAAATGTACAGGATTGCTTGGATAGTAACGTCCTGTTTGAATAATCTATTACGAGACATAGGCGATAATTTTATTTTGTGGCAAATATAACAATTATCATATACTCTGCAAAATTTTTTAGTGATTTTTCTGTTGACATAATTTTATGTTGGCTATGTTTTAGAAATATTTTTGGCAGATGTTGCCTATGTTTTAGAAAGAATTTTGATGCTTTTTGCCTATGTTTTAGAAATAATTATTATCTTTGCGGACACAAAAACAAGTAATTATGTACGAAAGAGAACTTATATCACAACTTAGGCAATGGAGCGAAAGAACTCCTCGCAAGCCGCTTGTAATACGTGGCGCACGACAAGTGGGCAAAAGTACATTGGTGCATGAGTTCGGAAAAGAGTTTGATGTTTTCATTGAAGTAAACCTCGAATTGTCCGAAGACGCTCATATTTTCACACAGACAGATGACGTAAAAGCCATTTGGCAATACTTGTAAGGTACAACAGCCGAAATTGATTTTGTATGGCAATACAACTCACAAATAATCCCCATCGAGGTGAAAACAGGCACAAACTCGCACATGCGTTCATTACATAGTTACGTCAACAATGCCGACTCCCATGTAACGGCAGTACGGGTATGGAGTGGCGATTATTCCGTACAAGACGTATCAACTCCCGCACCCGAAAGCCGCCCTTACCGCCTTATCAACGTCCCGTTCTACTATGTCGGGCAATTGTGTGAGATACTGCGTGAAAATATGGCGTGATGCAGTGGATGAGTTATAGTAACTTACTGTGCATTGCAACGGTAAGTTACTATAACTATGCCGTTGAGTTTTTGGGTTGACATAGTATGTTATATTTGTTATTTTCTCAAAAGTTTTACAATCGGTTTGGCAATAGAGTGTACAATGGTTGATAATGTCAAAGTAACCAACACTGTAAGAAGTATAAATACGCCGCTATTGACGTTTTCAAAAAGCCATGTTGCCAATGTTGCCATCACGATTCCATGACTAAGATATACTTCATACGATATGTTTCCAAGCCAAAGGCTTATCTTATCGCCAAATTTTCTGTTGGAAGTTGCTGTGAATAAAAGAAGTATTATCGCAACTCCTAAAATAATTTTCAGTAGATATGCACCAAAGAAATATACGAGTTTAAACTTCAAATATCCAATTCCCAACATGCCTCCAACAATAGTTAAGATTGCAATTTTTGCAAGGCGTGATTTTGACATCCACAAAACAAATTGGTCGAAATACCTATAAAGCAATACTCCCCATATCAATCCAATGCGTTCAAAACACCATCCAGCACCAGCACTATTTCCTGAATAGACCCAGAAATAGAGTATCAAAGATGAAACAATTACACCTGCAATCAGAATTATGTCTGTCAATCTGTTATTTTCAGGAAACCATTTCTTTTTACACAGCATTACAATGTAGAACCATAAGCACCATTGTAACAATACAGCAACATAACCATTCAAATGATATAGCGCTGAGAATGTATATGTATTTTTGTTGACAATGTCAAGACAAAAACTTACAACATTGATTAAAAACGCGGGTATCAAAAGAGACACCAATCTGTTGCGCCAAAAATTATGAAGATAGTCTTCCTTTCTCTCTGCGCTTAGCATCATACCGTATGCCGATATGAGGAAAAAAATCGTTACACACACATAACCGAAACTTCCAATGGCATCTTGCAACGCATTGTCAAACGGTGGTTTCACATGCACATAAATAACAATCAGACAACAGAGTCCTTTCAATACGGTTGTGTAGTCTTTGGTGAAAAATTGGTTGTCTTGCGGTTTGCTGTGAACAAGAGCATTGCCGCCGCCTAACAGAGGTGATAGTAAGGTAAGAAGATAAGTTTGAAACATCAATGATTTACAATAAGTTAGAAACAAAGAACAATCAATCACCTTTGTAAACCTCTATCAGTTTTTCATAATATGTCTCGGCAGAATACTTTTGTTGCGCAGCATCGGCAATTGATTTATAGTTGAACGTTGTCGACATCATCAAGCGTATCTTGTCTGTGAGGTCGATAACATCGCCAGATGTGAATGTCATTCCATTGATACCTTCGTCAATTAGTTCGGGAATGCCGCCGATACGCGCACCAAGGACGGGAGTGCCAAGACTTTGAGATTCGATGATGGTAAGCGGGTTGTTTTCTGACCATTCCGATGATATTACCATAAACCGCGCGCTTTCAAGCAATGGTCGGAATTGTGGCCATTGTTTTTGACCAACAAACTCAATATTGTTGCAGTTGGAATATTCTTGTTTGAGTTCGTCAAGAAGTTCTCCACCACCAACTACAATAAGTTTGTACGGCAACTTAGCCGCTGCTTTGCAAAGAGTCTTAATTCCTTTGACTTCGCTGAGCCTGCCAACAAAAATGTAGTGTTCTGATTTCTCCAGCGATGGATTTTGTACTTTGGAAAGATCAATGGAATTACAAAGAACGTTAAATTTATCAGGATTGTAACCGCTCCTAACCACGGTATCCTTCATAAATTGTGATGGAGCGATAAACTTATCCACATTTTTGGAAATACGCTGAGTGTTCCACATCCGCAATTCACGCCAACCAATCAAACTTCCAATGATTCCGCCAGGCATACAGCGATGTTTGACAACAGCTAACTTGTCGCTAAAACATTCCTCGCACCATTTACCATTTCGCATACAGGTATAGCAAGGGCATGCCAATTTGCTGTCGTGCAAAGTCCACACAACACGGATGCCACATTTGTGGGCAATTTCGGCAACAACGGGAGATAGCTGTGTGTGTATGTTGTTGAGATGAACTACGTCCGGATGAAAGTTGTCAAGAAGTGCGGCAAATTTTTCCTTTGTTTCACTATCGCCAAAAGGACGCGTCAATGCTTTGGCTTTCGTCATTTCAGACGGCCAATATTTGCTCCATTCCGACGTTTCGTTGTCGGGATATTGCATTGTAAAAATCGCAACATTGTGACCATGCGATTTTAGCATCTTTTCCAACGACATTGTATAGATGCAATCACCGCCACGAGGATAGTAGAATTTATTTGAGAGGAGGATGTGCATAATGAGGTAGATGTTTTATAATGACAACGATTCGGATAGGAATTTAAATGATATTTCACGAAACTCAGTAACACGTCTATCCACTTCATCATAATTAATTGGAGCATCAATTGACATTATGTCTCCCAAAAACAAACGCTTTTCAAGTCCGAATTTGGATAAAAGGCTGTCTATGCGCGAATTCCGCCCCCCTTTTTTGGTGACTGCATAGCGATAAAATACCATAAATTGTCTGTGGAACAGAATTGAAAATATGCTGCAATGAAACGAGTCTGTGCAGACATACGAAGCATTTGCAACCAACCTAAGAAAATCGTCAGGTGCAATATTGTGAAGTGAAATGTCGCAAAATTCTTCGTCTCCAGGAACATATTCGTCAAGGTTGACTACTGCAACTATTTTCATTCCTGTTTTCTCACGTAACTTATGTGCGGCTTCCCTTGCCTCTGTATTTGGTCCAAGCAATAGGCAAAAGATGTATGGCTCATGAAATCCGCTTAGCTCTTCAATATTTGCCGATGCTATATCATTCCACTCTTCTGCATTAAGCAACATTGACGGATCCGATACATGGACTGCCTTGTTGACAGATAGTGAATCAACTATTTTTTTTCCTTGAATTTCGCGTACACCTATATTGGCGAAACGGTCGAGATATGTTTTTGTCGCATCTCGTTGAAATGACGGAATCTCAGAAACTCCAAAACTTGCCGCATATGCAACTTTGGGGATATTGTCACTTACAAACACAAGGTTGTAATAATTGCCATACAATGACATAGGAGTCCACAATTGGTCGCTGCCAACAAGCACTAAATTGTAATTATTTCCCCCCCCTTTCAATGCATCGTAACCGTCATATTCGCGGAATAAAGGTCTTAGATATTTAGTTCCAAACCTCTCGAATGCAGCGATCTGCAAAGCCATATTGCGTTTATAATCCGAATGAAGAAGCATATTGATGTTCTGTTTGTATTTGCGAACTTGGTCGGAAATGTCGCCAATCCTTATAGCGCGAAACACCATAGCAGCTTTTTTCAGAAGACCGTCATGCTTGTTGTAACGAATGATTTCGCACTCGTGTCCCAACTTATGTATGGCGCTGATTGTTGCATACGACTGCAACATTGTGCCAAAATTGTAGCCATATGCTAACACGCAACCAATTTTTTTACTCATTTTTTTTGAAATGGGAAAGAAATTCGATTATAAACCACAGTTTGGTATGTCTACCTATAAACATTTGAGCCATAGACGATAAAATATGCATATAATCATTTATGCCACACCGTATCGTCTTGAGGTCTGAATCATAAATAGGATTTTTGCGGTGCAATAGAGTGTTAATGTGCATCGCCGCTTTCGCTCGTGATTTTTTGGGATACAGCATAGCCGCTTGCGATTTATTTAATGTTTCTGCATCAAGTTTTTCGATTTTGCAATACCCATCTGCAACGGCATCCTGCAGTATTTTTTGCCAAAAATTAGACCTGACAATTACTGATGAAATACCAACCTTATCATCGCTATACGGCGGAATATGAATGTCGCCAAAGCAGACATCCGCAAGAGCTCCATAATGGTCAATACACGTCAGGCATCTATGAGGCTTGAAAAAACTTCGCAAAATTTTTCCATAGTAGTGTTCGTATGGTATTTGCATCTCCCGACGTTCGCCATCCATCGGACGTTCCATTATGGTTAAATTGCCCAAACAACCGTTATCGCGAAAAGCAAAATAATCAATATTCTTTTTTTCAATTTTATAGTGTTGCAATAAAAAATCTCGTGCCCCAAACGTTCTTTCGCTTGAACAATATATTGCGAATAATCCTATAATACGTTCTGAAAGTTTCTTGTCAATTTTCATACGTTTGCGGAATCCTTGTATATGACAAGGCAATCCAACAATAACGTACTTGCCATTAGATGCGGCAATATCATTGCCAACCTTGTTGAGCGAAACAGGACAATATTTGGAACTTCGCGCCGCAAATACGTCCTCCTTGTTTCGTGCTATGTATGAAATTGGTGTGATATGGTCATCGGCGAAGCCTGTAACCACAGCCCCGTCCACAATCTTTTTTTCTAACAAATAAATTAATAATTGACTTGCCATACCACCTGATGCAGAGCGAAACCTGATGTCGTGATTAAGTGCATATCCTGTATATAAATTAATGTAATTGCCAATATATTTGTCATAATTTTGATACTCTGTGTCAACAAATTCATTGAAATTAATACCTGTTCCTGGACACACTTTAAGGCATCGACCACAATTACTACAAGCATTCTCCCTTATTACCGGACGAAACAAGCCATTCTGTTCTTGAATAAGGATGCATTGTTTGTTGCAAACGTCCTCGCAAACGCCACAGCCAGTGCAGAGGGTGTTATTGATGGTATATAGAATGTTATTTTTCATTCTTCATTTGTAAATAGTAACGAGTAAATAATTGTTTAGGCGTTTCGAACGAGAATAATGCCATAAAACCATGCCAATTGGCTTTGAGCATAACTTTTCGATGTTCATCAGTCTTAATAGAGTTCTTTATCAACCAATACAACATTTTGAAAAAATATTCAAAAGTTGCTAAAAAACTATATATCAACGCCGCAAAAAATGATTCGTCCCGATAAAAGTATAGCAATCCTTTTACTGTTGCAGGTTTTGTTGCTAATATTGTTTTTGACCAAGTGCCACCACAGGCATGCGTGAGTTTTGTATTCGAATTGACATAACATTCGTAACCATTTTTGTTTAATAATGTTGATAGCGCTATGTCTTCAGGACAAAAGAAGTACTTTTCATCAAACCAACCAAATTTTTCAAAAATATCTCTTCTAATTAAAAAGGCGGCACCTGAAATGTTGTACGTTTTAAAAATGCCTATTTTGTTTGTATACTGAGAGTTTGTTTCATATTTTTTCAGCAAGCCAACTAACCCAAGAATATATGTGCCAATATTATATTTAGGTTTTCCACACCTTTGTACACTACCGTTTTTGTTGAGTGTAATTGGACTTACAATAGCGCACCTATCATCGGATGGAAATGACTTAACAAGAGTTCCTATCGTATTTTCATCAAAATATGTATCGTCATTCAATACAAAACAATATTTCCCCTTTGATAATCTAAGCGCAAGATTATTATTCTCAGAGAATCCTCTTATTTCATTACTTTCTATAAACGTTACCCATTGATGATCGCGTTTAGCTTTATCTAGATTTTCTTTAGAAAATAAATAGGCGACAACAAGTGTTTCGTACTTTATTCCAAATGTAAATTTTTTAATACTATTCAAACAAGGATAAAGATTATCCATGTTGTTCATACAAACAATTATTATACTAACATCTATCATAACGTACAATTAACCAGCAACAATTTTTTTCGTTTCTCTTCCAAATAATAAATAGAATATAAATACATATAATAAAATAAACATATCAAAAGATGGTATTGGAAATGTAAAAACACCATACGTATAAAAATATGATAAAAAAATATATAGTATAACGGTGAACAAGTTTATTTTACCTTTTGTTTTGATTTTTGAAGACAGTCTGTTTATTATAAGTACAATAATAATTGGTATATATTTGCCAAACTCGATTATTAATCCTCCAATGTATGTGTAAAAGATAAAAGGAGGAATTCCTGTAACTTGTTCCATATACTCATACCTTTCTTCAACATTAATAAATCTCTCACCTCCTAACACAAACCTAAATATAATAGAAAAATACGACTGTCCCATCGTATTGTCTTTTAGCTTGTCCCATAGAATACCGTTAAAATTATTCATTGGCTCTCCCATATACTTGTACATAAAAAACTCAGCATTGTCACCAAACCTTGATAATGTTATGAGTACAAAAAATATAACACCTAATCCTAAGACTGGTAATCCATAAAAGATAATAGCTTTTTTTATCTTTGAACTCAAATAATCTCTTATCAAGAATAGAGTTATCGCGTAAACACAGAATGTAATAACCATTTGTCCTCTACCTACTTGTACTATAATATACCTCACGCTTTCCAAGAAAGTTGTTATAGCAAAAATATTGTTCAATTTTTTGTTTTTAATGTTGGTGTTTACAAATAGTAATACGACACTAAGCCCGATTGCCAAGGGTCTCATACCGGCGTACAATAAATGTATCCTATTTATGATGGAATTTTTTACAACAAGCGAATTTACATCGTCACCATTTTTCCCATATGCTAAATTACGATATTCTTCCAATTCAGTCGAAGAAGTTAAAATTTTGATAATAGTAGGAATATCAAGAATAAAAAAAAGTAATTGACATAGAATACATACTCCAATAATGATTTTCAGCGCATTTCTATTGGGATATATAATATTTTCAATTTTTTTAATCTTTACTAATGGATAAATACATATATAGAGCATCAATAACAAATATATGCATGGTAAGAATGTTTGTTTACCTGCATGCATTGATATTGAATACATAGGTTGTTGTATAAACAAATAACTCATCCACGAGGAAACGCAGAAAAATCCCCAAAAAAACAAACCTAGACTTAGTTTGTTTTTTTTGAAGAAAAAAATAGCTATTAACGTATAAGCAATTGCATTTATTAATAAAACAGTCTCAGAACTCATATTGTGATGCAATTAACTATTTTGTAATATCAAATCAATTAGCGTATGTAAATCTTTGTTTTGCCTTGCAGACACTAATTCAAACTGATGGAGAGACTGTTGTTCCAACTTTTTCCTATCTTCTATTATGAAAGAATTTAGTTTTGCGTACAGATCGCTTCTAAAAAAGGGAGAAAATATAATACCAGCCTCTCCAACGACTTCGGGGAGAGAAGTGAACCCTGAACAAAGAACAGGAGTCCCAAATCTCATCGCTTCCAGTGGAGGATACCCAAACCCTTCAAATAAAGTTGGATATATAAGTGCAGTTGCGTTTTTTAAAAGATACGCTAGTTCTTCATCACTTACGTATGGTAATGAAACGTGGCAATTAAATTGTTGGACTATATTACCAGTTGTAACTACATAATAATCAGAATGAATTTTACAAAATTCTTCCAAAACATCCATCGCCATTTGCGTATTTTTTAACCATCTGTTAGAACTTAACATCAGGAAGTATTTTTTTTGTATGTTAGTGAGCCTAGCAATACTTGGTACTGGTTTCGGCATAACAGCTTTCCTTAATGGCGAATACAAAACATATATTTTTTTATTCCTCAAAAATGGAAGGTTGTATTGTATGGATGATTTTGAAAAATTAGAAACGGTTACAACATCAAAATTTTGACTTGCAATATATGTACTATTTTTTTCAAAATAATATTCAATTGATTTAAATTTTGAAAAAATACAACTCAACTTATGCTTTATCGCTTCTTTTATTGAAACTGAAATAATATTAGGATTTAATAGATGTAAATTACTTTTTTTTATTTCATAAGATGCTATATCGTGCAACACTGCAACGACATGACATCTAATATTTGATAGATCGTGTTTGATTACACGTTGAAGTATCCCTATAAAAAAAGAATCAATACGCTCTTTTTCGACAAGTTTAGCAATAGATTCTATCTTTGTAATATCATAGTATCCGTCAAAATTGTTGTCGTATAAAAAACTATTATAATCTAATATTGGTATTTGAGAATCAAAAAGAGCAAATATTGAAATGTTACGATTTTTTTTTTGTTTTACTAATTCAGCCAAAATAACTTTTGTATACTCAGCACCACCATTAACGGTTCCTTGAATAGAAATATAATCAAATAGTATCTTCATTTTATTAAAGATGATTTACCAACCATGTTACGGAATCATTTCTTGCTTCATTTAGTTTTATATCAACCTCATTCCATTGAACTATATCTGTATTCGGAGCGGAATCTAGCGAAATAAGTTTATAGTCTAACCCTAAAAGTTCCAAAAGAGATTCACTTCTTCCATTATCTCCATCGTTCAGCTTCAATGTTGAGAAATTTTTTTTAAAATGACAACAAAATACTGTACCATGAAAGGACGATGTAAGCACATAGGTTGCTTTTTTTATATACCCAAGAAATTCAGAAGGACCAGCAGTAATGGCTTGGTGGCTGTTGGATAGCATTATATGTGCTGATAGGCATATGAATTTTAAATTCATTTTTTTCGCCCATTTTTTTGCATATAAATAAGCACTCTTATTGGCTCTTGCTTGATAATAAAACAAATATGGATTTTTTATTGAAGGTTCTTTTGCTATTTTTTCAAAAAACGCTTTTGATTGAAGCAAAGTAGGATCCAACACCCATTCTGCTTCAAAATTGCAATTCGACTTGATGTAGTCCTTCAAATATTTTTCCCGAACACTTATTGCATTAAAATTCTTTAATAAATTTGCAACAACTGCCCATTGTACATTATCACAACTGCCCATACTTGCTGCATAGGAGATTAAATTGGGCAAATTATCTTGTTTGAATTGTCCCCAGTAGAAATAATCATATTTGCCCGAGCTGTTCCTTAGATTCCATACTTGATCGCTTCCTATAACAATTGTGTCATAATCTTGACTGATTGTTTGCAATGATTTCGAGGTGAGATTAAGATAAGATTCAATAAATGAATTAAAAGCATAGTATCTTTTTTTACGTCTTCTCAAATAAAGAAGGTTTTTAATAGATTTTAAAGGATGCTTTAGCGAATATGTATAACATTCCGAGTAGTGATAATAATGCTGTGATTGAGGGTAATAGTCTATCACCGATACAGACCTGCAATAATTCTTCAATATTTCCTGAAGAGACAATACTTGTAAAATTGCACCATAATTATGCGCTCTTTGAAATGTGATTATTCCTATGTGCTTATCTCTTTGCATATTGTCAATAATTTTTTAAACTTTTTGACATAATTTGTCATTTATTTCATCGTATTTAAATCCAAACAAAAAAGCCAAGTTCCTATTACTTTTTATCACACGCGCTACTGACAAAGATAGTATTATTGCAACAGCAGACACTAACAAAGAATACGTTAATTGAATAGTTATACTTAACGGTAAATTATTAATTTGCAATATGTATTGTCCAACTTCCCGAAATGATGCTATAAAAAAAAGATGAAAAATATATATTTCCATTGAGTTTTTGCCAATCTTCTCCCCTAACCAATTAATTTGATATTTGCTCAGAAAGTTGTATAGAAATATAATTGCACAAATAGGGATTACCAAACGAACAATTCCGTATATATCGAAATAGTTTGATATGACCATCAAACAACCATAAAGTACAAAGCACCCCATTGACACTGAGGGATGCTTAATAAAATTATCTAAGACCTTTGATTTATGAACCATATACCCAAACATAAAGGCAACATAATATGATGACAAGTTTGCCAAATGCGTTAATGGCTTTGGCAAATAATCTTTGGTGAACTTTGCTATGACGGAGAGCAACACAAACACAACTATGCGACTAATAATGTCTGTCAATAGAGAGTCTTTAATTTTAGATAGAAAATATAACTCTACAATTACTATTAGATTCAGAACAAATAGTGTAATCAAAAACCAATAGCCAAAATACCCTTTTATATATAATACGAAACAACCGGTAATAATATATGGTATCAATAGCCTATATATTCTTTTTTTTATTTTTGCCAAATAACGCTCCGTATCCCCGTCTTTAAAAAACAAGAATCCACTTACAAAGAATAAAAGTGGCATATGAAACGAATAGATTATTTTCCAAATTAGAGAGGCATTTGCTTGCTCTGTTGTCAATGTACAAATCTTGTTGCTCAAAAATGTATAGTCAGGGTATGACCATGCTAAAGCATGTCCCATTACCATCAACAAAATAGCTAGTCCTTTTAATTGATCAAGATGAGAGTAGTATTTTTCATTCATATCAGATAATCCTTAACTTTTTTTGTTCGGGATAGTTGGCGTCTGCAATTTCACTTTGAAATTTGCTACAGAGTGATTTTCCAATGTTCCGTTTTTCATTTTAATCCACATTTCCTTATTATCACGCCTGCACACTTTTTGAATAATTTGTATCCTTTCGAATACCAAGGTGTAGTAAAAAACTTTTTATATGACTTACTAAATCCGTGCTTATTATAGAATGTCCAAAAAAGTTCTCGTTTGGGATTCGCGGCATGTGGATGTTGCAAGCAAGGCTGCATTGCCTCTGATTCAGTTAATACCCAAAAATCAACATTTGTTTTTATTGTGTCATAAATTTCCCTTCCCTTCTGAGTATTGATTATGACAAGAGATGTACCTTTGTTGGAATAAGTGTCAGGTCTTTTGTTGGAATCATCCCAATAATCAGCAACCGTAATGTCTCCTGTCCTTCGCAAATTTGTGAAACGACATTGATTGCAAGAAGGTCGAGTAATCAATCCTGAAAAAAACAATTTGCCCCAATGTGCAACTCCAAGTTTGTCGTCTCCCAAGGATGTTCCATCAGCAAAATAATAATAATAATAAAATGCGTGGCTCCATCCTTTCTTTTTATTTCTCATATCTATCGATACGAGTTTTTTGTGTACTTTTTGTTCTACAAAATTAACATATTCCTTGAAAATTAGAGGACTTGGCACACTGTGACATATCAAATCCATTGTCAGTAAATTCTCATATTCTTTTTTTAAAAATAGTTTTAATGCGTGTACTTGACAGGGTGTGCCAGTGAATAATACATATCTTTTGTCTTCTAAATATCTTTTTGTAATTTCAAATATTCCTTCGATATGACTTTGTACATATTTGGACCCATGAAAACATTTTAACCCATCCAATGTGTCAGCAACAGCATGTTTGACGACCATATTCTCGTCATATTTCACGCCTATTACAATTCCTTTTAGTTCTGCAACCACATAAGAGGCGAGAGTATAAAACATACCACCGCTAGAACTCCGCATAAGGACATCATCTTGTTTTGTTCTCGCGGCATAAATAGTTTGGTACGACGCATTCCTCTTGTCATTGTTTGTTATTGGGCACACCTTCTCACATAGACCGCAATTAGTACATTTGTCTATATTAATGCAGGGATACAAGAACCCTTGCTCGTCAGGTTTCATTGTTATCGCTTGATGCGTACAAATACTTTTGCATGCCGTACAACCACAACAATTAGTTTTGTCGGAAATGTTAATCATTTAAATATTTTATTTTTTGCCTTCTGGAATTGCGTCCTTAGAAATTCTTTGTCGTGATTTGTACAACCAATAGTATATGAAAATAATGCGACACATATTACTGACAAGGACGATAGGATCAAAAACGAAGTGAAATTATCTTGCAAATATCCTTTCAAAAAAATCGGAAATACAGCCGAAACTCCCGCCACCAATAACACCCTGAAATAAACATTTTTCAAGAAATCTGTCATCGGCAAATCAACCATTTTTTTCAACATAACAAGTCTGGAAATTTCACATACTACCGATATTATTATTGCGACAATAAAAACACTTTCAGCTGTTGCACCCATTTTATAGCATAGGTAAGTTATCGGGAAGTTCATCATTTGTAAGCCTCCTACAACTATCTGATAATTACGAATCTTACCAGTTGCCAACATAACAGTTATAAGAGGTATTGCCATACTTTCTAACATTACGAAAGCCAAAACAAGTCTAATGAAATTAACTGTATAATCAGGAACTTGTATTAGCCAGAGTCCAAGCAAATAGGGCGTTGTTATCATTATGGGCAACGAAATGAATAACATTATAAAAAATGAGAATTTAGCACTTTGAAAAACTAATTTCATCATATAATCCCAATCACCGGATGCGTAAGATTTGGTGATTTGCGGATTGACGGCCGTCATAAAACTATTCACAAAACTCTGGACAGCTCCACACACTTGCATTGCAACTCCTCTTGCTGCGTTAACCGTCGTTCCGAAAAATAAATTCAACAATAGATTTCCTCCCTGATCTCTTAAAATGCTTGACGACGCCCCAATAAAATTCCACCCCGCAAATCCAAACATATCCTTCATCAACCCCTTGTCGAAAATCATTCTATACGTCGCTTCCTCGAAATGCCTTTTGCAGTAAATCGCATATATCGAGCGATTGATGGCTCCGACAATCATTATCAAAAGCCCATAGTAAACGAGTTTATCGAAAGGGTTGTAAGCGATTATAAATGCGACGATTAACTTTAATGTACAGTCAATAATGCTGATATATGCAAACGCCGACATTTTTTCGTGTGCGATGATGACGGCATTGTAAGGGACACTCAGAAGGTTAAGCGCAAATGTGACCACTGAAAATTGAAACACCCAATTTGCGGCGGCAAGCCTTTCTTCAGGAATCACCATTTTGTTGTTAAGGAACCAAATGCCGATGGTTTCCATCAATATGGTAATTATCGCAATTAGAATTACTTGGATGTTTACCGAGGTGCAAAATATTCTTTTAAGTTTGTCTAAATCACCCTTGCCGAGTTCAAATGTTATGAATCTGCTTATTGCAGCCGACAGCGAGCCGCTCAATATTCCGAACATCGCCACTACTCCGCCGACAACGTTATAAATTCCGTAGTCTTCTATTCCGAGGGCATTGAGGATGACGCGGCTTGTGTACAGCGACACTCCCATCGTCAGGAGCATACGGAAATATAGCAACAATGTATTTTTCGCTATTCGCGAAGTATTGGAAGCCGTCGGCATTTGAATTATTATTTTATATCGCACATTTCCACATGAGAAAGGTGCAACAATTGCCAGCGCATTTTTTGCAGAATATCAGGAACTGAGATGGGTTCATCGTAGTTAGTATCAGTCAAGAAATTTTGTCCTCCTTTAATGTTTTTTCCATGGAAACGCGCAAAAATACCTGCATGAGATTTTGTATGGGATGCACGGGGTTCCACTTCAACATTTACATTAAGTCTATTTCCTTTGAAGGATAATTCCATCCCTCGAACCTCGCCAACATTCATCAATGCACGACAATAAGTATTGTTTCCTTGTTCTGTTTTAAAATTGGGATGTTCCTTAATAAACTCGGCAACATCGGAATCGTATGATTCGATTGAGGGTCTGTTAACAGACAAGTAAGTTTCGCCAGGTCTGAGTTGAAAAGCCGTCTGTTGCAAAACACCACTCACAATCCACTCTTGATTGAGCAATCGGGCAATGGATTCTTTTGAATCTATTAACATCAAATCGCTCATCCTATTTTGCGCATTATGTTCAACAATCTTTTGGCTGTAAACGGAATATTGTTCTCCCCAACCTCATTCTCGGAAGTAAAACTATAATATGAAAATTCATAGGCTCCGATACTTATTGAAGATGTGCGGTATTTCGATTGTAAGCCCAAGGCACCATTGGTTTCAGGCGAAATCGTCCACGCATCCCAGTCTTCGTCTCGCGACGAATCAACTGTTTTTTTCAGATTGTCAATTACAACATTAGAAATAGGCAACGCACCATATCCATCCCAATCGTATGCAAGTGTGGACAAATGTTCCAAGCGATTAAGGACTTTGGCTTTATTTTCGTTTTCCGCTTCAAAAATCAACTGACGCCCAACAGACTTCTTGTCTTCTCGGGATATATTAATCCCGTGCAGATATGTCATCACGTCTGCAAAGGTGTACGACTTGTCTCTCGTCGGCTGTATTGTCTTTATTTTGGTTACGGTCTGTTGCATATTATTCAATTTTGAGCCAAAGATAAAAATTAATTATCTTCTCACCAAATTTTTACTCAAAAAAATGATTTTTTTCCGCCAGATGGTAATTATGCATCACCCATTCACTCTCCTTATCCACGCCCCCGGCACATACGCCGTCGCATATCTCCCGATACCTTGCAATTCCACGAACACCCTCTTCTGATGCTTGTATTTCATCACGATGCCCTCGACTCCCGCGAAAGGCCCGCCGATTACGACTACGTGGTCGCCAGAAATCAAAGTTGGTACTTCATTTTGGCGGACGATGATGTTTTCGTTGCCGGATTCGATGATGATGCGGAAACTCTGCATCTGACGGTCGGGCACGGTGAGAAAATCGTTGGTGCCGTATGAATTGATTGAAAAATGATTGTAATAAGGCGTCATTCCAGGGAATAGAGCCTGATATTGCAGCAAGGAGCGGAAGTCGTTCAACGTGCTGCGGAGAAACAGCAAACTGCTGTCAAGCGGCTTGTCCTTGATATATTGTGTGGGGTTGTTGAAATCTTCGTTGGAATATTCGATGTGCCTTACTGTGGGCAGATAAAGTTCGAGATTTTTGTTGTTGATGGCTACGAGTTTGTCATAAATCTTCTGGGCGCGATGGTGCGTGGCGCGAATTGGAAACCAGTATTTTTCGTTTGGCAAGAGTGTAAACCTAACCGACTTCCCGAAATTGTCGTTCTCTCTTTCGGAATTTGCGCGGACATTTTTCTTCGATGCCGTACTGTCGGACGTGCCGTTATGCTGTAGGGTCAAATCTGCCATTCTTTGATGAAAAATTTGATTGCCGGCCAAAAGAATTGGCGATGGAAAACTCCATCATCCTTTTTGCCGCTGCAAAGGTAAATACAATTTCTAAAAAAGTCAACCGTTTTTTTTTTTTTTGTCCGCCCCGCTTTACATTGATTGGCGTAAGGGTTTTGAAGTCAAAATTTTAATATGCTAAATTTTATCGCACATTTTTTTTAATTAGTTTTACAATTGAAAAAAAATACGTTAAATCTGATTTTTTTCGTGCAAAATATTGTTTTGGACAAAAATTTGCCCTATTTTCGCCAGTACAAACCAAAACTCAATAATATGGATGTCAAAACGATTAAAGTAGGCACGTTCAACCTTATGAACCTGATGCTGCCAAACCGCGAGGTGTATGGCGGCTTTAAGTTTACGCAGGAGGAGTTCAATAGGAAGGCGGCGTGGGTCAATTTTATGCTCAACCAGATGAACGCGGATGTCATTGGTTTTCAGGAGTGTTTTCACAAGCAGGCACTCAAAACCATCATCAACAATAGCAAGCGTTACCGCGATGCGGAGATTGTGATAGCGGACGAGGTGGGCGACCAGCCGCGTGTGGCGTTGCTCTCAAAATACCCGATAGAAAACCTTGAAGTATTCGACCGTTTTCCGCCCGAATCCGTCATCTACTTCAAGCCTCGGGACGCCTACGAAAAGATATATCTGCCCTTCGATTCGTTTACGCGCCCGGTGCTGAAAGCCGACGTGCGCATCAAGCCGTTTGGATTGGTTACATTCTACGTAGTACACCTAAAATCCAAGCGTCCAATATTTTACGACGGCGAATCCGATAGCAATCCCATCGACCTTGCCCGCGCACAGGTACGCTCGTTGATGCTCCGTGCCGCCGAATCCGCAGCGGTGAGGGCGTTGTTGATGAAGAGTATGCGAGGCAAGACCCGCCCCGTCGTGGTATTTGGCGATGTCAATGATACCGGCAATTCGGTAACTACGCGCATTATCTCCGGCGAAGTGCCTGAGCACAAGCTCCCTGACGCCAAAAAACAGAGCGTTTGGGACGTGCTTTTGTACCACGTCAAGGACATCCAGGCGCGGCGCAGTTATCAGGATTTTTATTACACGCACATTCACAACGGAATGTACGAAAGCCTCGACCACATAATGGTGAGCCAGGAACTCGTAACCGAAAATCCCCGCAATCAGGGGCGTGTGGGGCAGGTTTGCGTCTATAACGACCACCTCATCGACCAGACTTTCACCAACGACAAGCAAGACAAATGCAAGTCGGATCACGGCATCGTAACTTGTACGATAGAATTGAACGTTGACAACAAAAAAGTACAACCGAAAGGCAAATATTACCACTAATGCGTCGGATTTGCCTTGTTGCGGTTATTATGTTGATAGCCAATGCTTTGGCTAATGCGCAGACCATCATTTTGCGCGATACTGTGAGGCTGCGCGATTCGTCGGCGATAGTGGAGCCGTTGGAGCCGTCGCACGTGGCAAGGATTGTGCGCGGTATTGTAGATGTTGATGATGATTATAATGCGCCACCTCGCCGCAACTTCTTGTCAGACAGCGTGATGAGCGAGGGGTATTTGTCGCAGAGTTTTGCAAGTGGCAACCGTCGCGACCTCTCGCCCAATACCACTGCCGACCTGAAACTCGGCGCAAAACTCTCCGGTGGAATTGCCATCAACGCCGAAATCCTCGATTCTGATATGCCGATGGACGACGAGGGCGTCACCAATCAAATCAACGAATTGACATCTGTGCGCATCACCGCGTCCAAGGACTCCACGAGGCTGTCAGTGGGCGATATTGTTGCTGAAAATAATACCAATGCTCTTGTCCGTTACTCCAAGAAAATCAAGGGGTTGGATTTTTTTACCGTCAACGGCTTTTCTAATGGCGACACCATCGCGGCGCACACCGATTTTGCGGCAACGAAGGGCAAATTTCGTCGGCAGCAGTTTTTTGGTCAGGAAAATTCGCAAGGCCCGTATTATCTAACAGGCAATGACTCAACCACTTCTGTCGTAGTTTTGATAGGTACTGAGATTGTGTATCTCGATGGCAATAGGCTCACACGCGGCGAGGATTATGATTATGTAATTGATTATAATTCGGGCTGTATCACCTTCAATGTCAAGCACATAATCACTTCTCAATCGTCGATTGTGGTGGATTTTGAATATTCGGATACGCAATACAACAATTATTTCCTGTTTGCGGAGGGGCGATACCAACATCGCGGCGTCAGATATTCGGCGGGCTATATGTCTGAATATGATGGACTTGGCGCGGCGGCGGATTCTGCGGCGGTGGATTCCACGATGGCGCGTCCACGGCGTAGCGATTACGCATTTTTTGGTATTGATGGTAATATAAAAAGCCGCACCAACTTCAATCTCGAAACTGCATTTTCCAAGTTGACAGCCGACCGTTTGCAACCATCCGCAACCACCGACCGGGCGACCGCTTTCACGGCGGATTTGGAGCAAATTATTATTAAAAATGACACCACGCGCACCCTCTCCGCGCACACAAATTGGCGGTTTTTTTCCAAAAATTTTGTACCGTTGATGACTGAAAAAAACGTCGATTTCCAAGAAAAATGGGATTTGCAAAATTACAATCCGGGCGGCAAAGAATTGTTTTCTACGAGCGAAATCTCGTTTGTAAGTAGTTGTGTAGATGTTAATTATAATTTGATGACTGCAAAAATTGACGGCGAGATGGATGGGGTTGGGCATCAGTTGTTGGTAGTCAACAATTATAAAAAAATCCATAATACAATTTCGGCGGATTATTACAACGACAATCAATCGGAAATCAGGCACGAATATTTGTCGTTTTTATTGAAATCAGAATACCAAAAAGATTCGCTTGCATTGGGCGCGTCGTTGTCGCAAAAATCCCGCAGCCGACACGATTCCATCACGCCTAACTATCGGGATATTAGCGCATTCGCCGTGAGAAAAATCAAAAATGGTAATGTGAATTTTTCAGTTACCGACCGCACAAATTTCGACGATTTTTTTGGAAATTATAATAATGCCACCACCTTTATAAAAGGCGAATTGACCCTTGCAAAACCTGACAAATTTTCGTTGCAAATGTTGGAGATTTTCCGCAAAGACCGTGGCGAATATAGCAACCAAAATTCTCTTACGGGCAAGATTAATGGAAGTTGTCAACTCTTTGACCATCAATTGATTGTATCAGCGTCTCAACAATCCGAAAATGGCAATCAGGAACAATTGGCTTACAAATACATCCGCACCACAGCCGGCAATGGTCATTATGCTTGGAATGATTATGACGGCGACGGCATCGAGGATTTGGACGAATTTGAGGTTTCTTATTATAAAACTGACGCGGATTATGTAAAGTATTTTGTACACACCGGCAAGTACATCAACACCATCCAAAACGATTGGAATTGTAATGTTATAATGCGTCCCAAGGGCGGCGATGGCAAATTTTCGGAGTTTTTGGCGCGCTTTACAATTACCGCAAACATCGATTTCCGCCGTCAAGATGCGCGGCGCGATGGCAGCAAAAATTTGTTGAAAGGCGACAGTTTGATTTCCAAAATTTCGCGTCAAAATTATACCTCGCGACTCAGAATTTGGGATTTTCTTTTTGTTGGCAACAATTGGAGCGGCGCACGTCAACATCGGTTAACTTATTATGGATTAGATGACAACAACAATGAAACGAGCGGATTTTTTGCGGAATTTAATTTGTCTTGCGGCTTTTCATCAAAGATTAATCGCAATTATAAAACCAGCAATTATTCCTCCGAATATTTCATTGAAAAGTGTTACCGCATCCGCGCCACCGAAGATTTGGTTGAGATTAAATATGAATTTCCTATCGGTTGGACGTTGGGGCTTGGCGCGTCCAATTGTTATAAAAAAAATAAAACTGATGCCACCACGGCGCGGATTCATTCGATTGATTTCAACGCAAATTATACCCGCAACGGTAAGGGGTCGATTGTCTTCGATAGTCGCATTATAAAAAATAAGTACGACGACCACGCCACCACCGGCGCATCGTCGTACCAAATGCTCGAAGGGCTCAATAATGGCATTAATGGTGTCGTTACCATCAATGCTAATTATTTGATAACCAAATATTTGCAACTCTCTCTCCTCTACGAACTCCGCGCCTCAAAAATCAGCACGTTGCACACAGGAGAGATGGCGTTGAAACTTATCTTTTAATGCATAATGCATAATTCATAATGCATAATTGCCATCCGGCGGACGCCTAATTATGAATTATGCATTATGAATTATGCATTGTCAAAATCCCACTCCCACCCTGAACATTATGTTGCTGAGGTAGGTTTTGGCTTTGGTCTCGTCTTCGGTGCGGTTTTCCATTCCGCGCTGGGCTTGTGCGCCGAGGTAGATGGGACCGAGCCAGAGACCGGCGTTGGCGTTGAATCCCCAGTCGTGATTGTCGAATTCGGGCAGGTATTCCACCGTGTAGAATGCGCCTACACCAACGTCAATTTTGATGCCGAGGTTGAGGCAGAGTCCGAAGTTTAGGGGCGAAATGTATATGTTGTGCTGCGGGTCGCCGTCGTTGAAACTGAAATTTTTCAACTGATCCCTCACGTCCGAATCGGTGTCGGTGTATTCCTTGCCAAGGTTGCTGCACGCGCCAATTGCGAAGCCGTAATAGAACGGCGAGCGTGCAATTTGCTTGTTGAAACCGACTTCACCGGCATAACCGAGCGAGCGGTCGCCGTGGATTTCGTCGTAGTCGTGGGCGGTTTGAAGTCCAGAATAGTTGACACCTGCCTTGATGAACCACCTCACATCGCCGCCCTCCTGTTGATGATACGAGGACACAATCTGCGTCGATTTATGGGAGGAATTGGACGTGGTGGACACTATCTGTGCGTTGACGGAGAAGGCAAGCAACGCCGCCGCCGCTGTCGTCAATAGTTTTTTCATGGCGTTTACTTTTTGAAAATGTGAAACTTAGACACTTCATCGGCATTCACCGGCACAAATTCAGACTGTCCCTGACCAGTGAATTTGAGGATTTCGATGTCGTCGGCGGTCATGTCGCGAAACTCCTTGTACTTGGCGGGGAAGCCGGTTACTTCGAGTTCGTAACGCTTGCCGCTACTCTTTACCACGTATGTCGCACCCATAATTGCATCGAAAACGGGCTTTGCATCGGGGTTGCCGTCCTTGCAGGCGATGGCGAGTGCGTATGCACGCATATTGTTGACATTGAGACCCATGGCGATTGCATCTTTGCGCTTGACGGTAACAGTCCACGTCTTGTGCACCGGGTCCACTTCAAACGAAGCCACCTTGGGCATTGCAAATATTTCTACGTCGTTGATTGGCACAGAACGCGCTTCCATGTATTTGGAAGTGCTGCAGCCGCTTGCAAGCAACAACGCTGCGCACGCGGCAGAAATAATTAATCGTTTCATTGTACAGTTGATTATTCGTTTTTATGTTTGTTTGCGCTCCATTCAAAAGCCCCCTAAATTAGAAACAATTTTTATATCTCTAAAATTTTTTTTTATTTTTTTTCAAAAATGGACGTTTTGAGGGTTTATACGTTGCCATAACTCGCCCAATAAAAGTTTTTTTCGTGCAGATGACATACAATTCGCTTATTTTATATACCTTTGCGTCTGTAATCTAAATAACAAAACACTACAATTATTATGGCACGTTTCAAACGTTTGGAGGTTCTTAATACGATGCTTTCTACTGGCATTGTTCCTCTCTATTACAACAGCGACGTAGAAAAGGTAAAAACCGTTGTAAAAGCCTGTTACGATGGCGGCGCAAGGGTTTTTGAGTTCACCAACCGTGGCGACTATGCACACGAGGTTTTTGAGCAAATCAACAAGTGGTGCGCCACCGAATGTCCCGAAATGATGATGGGCGTTGGCTCGGTGGTTGACCCCGCAACAGCCGCATTGTACATCCAATTGGGCGCAAATTTCATCGTTTCGCCGTCCTTGAACCCCGATATGGCGAAAGTCTGCAACCGCAGAAAAATCGCTTGGTTGCCGGGCTGTGGCACACTCTCAGAGATTAATTTGGCTGAGGAGTTGGGCTGCGAGGTTGTCAAGATTTTCCCCGGCAAAGAGGTGGGCGGACCTTCGTTCGTAAAGGCAATCAAAGCACCGTGTCCGTGGACCAACATTATGCCTTCGGGCGGCGTTACCACCGACAAGGAATGTCTCGAAGAGTGGTTTAAGGCAGGCGTGGCTTGCGTGGGTCTTGGCAGCCAACTCACCAAAGATTTTGCCACCATTACCGAAAAAATCAAGTTTGCATTGCAGACCGTAAAAGAAATCAGAAATTCAACTAAGTAATATTATGGAAAGAACTTGGAGATGGTTTGGCAAGAAAGACAAAATCACTCTTGCCCAACTCCGGCAAATCGGCGTTGAGGGAATCGTTACGGCCCTTCACGACGTGCCACTTGGCGAGGTATGGACCCGCGAAAAAATCCGTGACCTGCGTGAGTACATCGAATCCTACGGAATGAGATGGAGCGTAGTTGAGAGCCTGCCCGTGGTGGAGACCATCAAATACGGCGGTCCCGACCGCGACCATCAGATTGAGGTTTACAAACAATCGCTCCGCAACCTTTCGGCAGAGGGCATTCACACAATATGTTACAACTTTATGCCTGTGCTCGACTGGGCGCGCACCGACCTCCTGCATCAGAATCCCAACGGCTCTACCAACCTCTATTTCAATTATGCCGAGTTTGCATATTTTGATATTTACATCCTCAAACGCGAGGGCGCACGCGAGGAGTGGGCTAAATTCAAGTTTCCGGCAGGCTTTGGCGAGGGGCGCAATGTGTTGGCAGAATGTGACGAACTTGCCAAGACTATGACTCCCGAAAAAGACCACAAACTCGTGGATACTATCGTTATCAAGACTCAGGGCTTTGTTAGCGGCAACTTCTCCGAAAACGACGAGGCTCCCATCCAAAAATTCCGCGAATTTCTCAACCTCTACAAGGGCATCGGCAAGGCAGAATTGAGGGCTAATATGAAATATTTTCTTGAAGCCATAATGCCGGTTTGCGAGGAGTGCAGTATGAATATGTGCGTCCATCCCGACGACCCGCCTATCGAGGTGCTGGGATTGCCACGCATTGTGCGCACCGAGGAAGATATTCAGTGGTTTCTCGACGCTGTGCCCAACAAGCACAACGGCTTGACATTCTGTGCCGGTTCGCTCTCTGCCGGAGCATACAACAATGTGGTTGACTTGGCGCGCAAGTTCGCCTCACGCACACATTTTGTTCATCTACGTTCGTGCCACATCTTCCCCAACGGCGACTTTACCGAAGCATCGCACCTTGGCGGACGTGCCGACCTTATCGAACTCTGCCGCATTTTTGAAAAGGAAAATCCCCAACTCCCGATGCGCGTTGACCACGGTATGACCTTTACCGACGAAAAGGGAGGCATAATGGACGAATCGAGCCACGGACACAACTCAGGCTACACCCTCTTGGGACGTATGTTTGCAATGGGTCAGGTGCAGGGCATCCTCGCCACAGTGGATCGTGAGTTAGGAATCGAATACAAACAACCCGGATTTTTTGATTAATATGAAACTAACAGATATTTTAAACGGCACATTTAACGCCGCAGAATGGGAGCAAAAGGGCTACCAACTCCCTAAATTCAACATCAAGGCACTGCGCGAAAAAACTGCCAAAGAGCCTACTTGGGTACACTTTGGTGGTGGAAACATCTTCCGTGCATTTCCCGCAGCCATTCTCAACGATGCGCTCAACAAAGGCAAGTACGACCGTGGCGTAATCGTGGCTGAGACCTTCGATTTTGAGGTTATAGACAAGGCATACGCTCCTTACGGCAACCTCTCGCTCTGCGTGAACCTTTGTTCCGACGGCAGCATCGAAAAGAAGGTGATTGCCAGCGTTACCGAGGCACTGAAAGCCGACCCGCAGTTCAACGATTGGAACCGTTTGGTAGAAATATTCAAGAATCCCACCTTGCAGATGATTTCGTTCACCATCACCGAAAAAGGCTACTCGTTTAACGAGGCAGACCTTGCTCGCGGACTCAAACCTGTGTTCGCTTTGGGCAAGGTAACGGCTCTTTTGTTTGAACGTTGGCAGGCAGGCGCATACCCCTTGACAATTCAGTCGATGGACAACTGTTCGCATAATGGCGACAAGGTGAAAGCCGGCGTGTTTGCCTACGCAGAACGTTGGGCTAAGGATGGTCTTGTTCCTCAGGCTTTTGTGGATTATTTGAAAAACGAGAAAACAATCACATTCCCCTGGTCGATGATCGACAAGATTACCCCCCGCCCACATGAAAAGGTAAAGGAACTCTTGGCTGCCGACGGTTTTGTGGACAACAATTACATCGAGACCGAAAAGCACACCTTCACCGCTCCATTCGTCAACGCCGAAGAGGTGCAATATCTTGTTATTGAGGATAATTACACCAACGGCCGTCCTCCGCTCGATTTGGGAGGTGCGCTCTACACCACCCGCGAAACCGTTGACAAGGTGGAGACTATGAAGGTAACCACCTGTCTTAATCCGCTCCACACCGCAATGGCGATTTACGGCTGTATGTTGGGCTACACGCTCATCAGTGCCGAAATGAAAGATGACGACCTCCGTGCATTTATCCAGGAAATCGGATATATGGAGGCAATGCCGGTAGTGGTTGACCCGGGCGTACTGAACCCCTACGAATTTATCGGCGCAGTGCTCAACAAGCGTCTGCCCAACCCCTTTATGCCCGACGCTCCGCAGCGTATTGCCACCGACACAAGTCAGAAACTCCCCATCCGCTTTGGCGAAACACTCAAAAAGTACATCGCCCGTGGTCTTGATAAGAGCAACCTTGTGCTGATTCCTTTGGTATTGGCGGGATATGCCCGTTACCTCAAAGGCATCAAGGACGACGGCACTCCGTTTGACTGTTCACCCGACCCAATGCTCGAAGAGTTGCAGGCAATCGTCGCACCTTTGGAGATTGGCAAGCCCGATCAAGATTGGAGCGCATTGCGCAAACTTTACAGCCGCAAAGACATTTTCGCCATCGACCTCTACGAAGCCGGCTTAGGCGAAAAAATCGAAGGCATGGTAAAGGAACTCTTTGCAGGAAACGGCGCAGTAAGGGCTACGCTGCATAAGTATGTGTCGGCGAGATAATTGATAATTGACAATTGAGAATCGAAAAATTCCGTTCATAGTTAGCCAAGGTTTGATTGGCGCGCTATGAACGGAATTTTTGTTTAAAAATCGTTGAATATTGGTGGGTTACAGTTTGTCGATTTCTTCGGCGGTAAGACCTGTGTATTTGACAATCAATTCAATAGGCATACCATCAGATTTCATTTGTTTGGCGGTTGCAATGTGGGCATTTTTTTCGCCTTGCGCCATTCCTTGTGCCATTCCTTGTGCCATTCCTTGTGCCATTCCTTTTTGGTAACCGCGTTTTTCGCCTTTGTCTGCGCCTTCTTGGTATTTGGTATTCATTGCGTCTTTCAATACGACATAATCGTCGTATTCTTTCATATATTTTTCTTGCTCGGCGCGAGTGAGCACGTGATAACTTGCCACCTCGCCAAGGCGCGAGAGGGCAGGTGTCTTGTCCATAAATTGTACCGAATTTCTCATCTTGTCCATATTTGCTATATTATACAACCAATATTCCAATTCAGTTTTGCAATTTTCGGGTTTCATCGACCTTTTTCTGTAATATGGCAACTGTATCTTCCAATATTCGATGAGGTCGTTGGTAATCTCCTTTTTCTTGCTGTTGACATCTACAATGCAATTTCGTGACACTTTGTGGCTCTCCTCTCCGGGAATTTTGAAGTTGAGAAGAAATACTCCGACCACTTTCTTGATGTCGTAATCCCATTTTTTCTTCTCCTTCTTGGTGATGGTATCACCTTTCTGTTTTATGATGTCGCCTTGATTGGAAATGCCACGAGCTACATAATATGTAATACGTTTGTCGAGGAACGATTGTTTCTCGTTTTGCATTTCTATTATGAACTCTTCGCCTGTGTCAAGTTTGCATTTCAAGTCGTATATCACCCTGCGAGATTTTTCCTTGTCGCCATCTGATTCATTGTTCAAGTATGTCAGACTCACAATGTTGAGTTTGATGCCTGCATATTCAAACAATGCGGTAAGGAAACCTTTCATCACAATTTCGTCTCGAAAGCATTTCTTGAAGCCGAAGTCTGTAATCGGGCTGATATACAAAAAATCTTTTGTTTTCATATTGTTTCAATATTTTGACACAAATGAAATATTTTTTTTTGAGGTATGCAAGAGATTAACGCATTTTTTCAAATATTTTTCTCCGGTCAGTAGCGGGCGAGCCGCCCGCACTCCACTTTATTGTATCTTAAACTCCACTCTTCTGTTTTTTGCCTTGCCTTGTTCGGTGGTGTTGTCGGCGACGGGCTTGTCGGCTCCGTAGCCTTTGGCGATGATGTTGGCGGCGGGGCAGCCGAGGGAGATGAGGTGGTCTTTCACTGAATCGGCGCGGCGTTGAGAGAGGGTGCGGTTGGCTTCCGCAGAACCCGAATTGTCGGTGTGTCCTGAGATTTCGAGGACGGCGGTGGGATTCTGACGGATGAAGGCTGCAAGACGCGCAAGCTCGGGGAAGGATTCGGCGCGGAGTTGGTACTTGTTGGTGTCGAAGAAGATATTCTCCAAAACTATCGCAACCTTGCCTTCGAGGATTTCGGCGATGGAGTTCATCGTGATATTGCGCTCAATGTCCTTGCCGGAGGTGAGACCCTCGGTGTTGAGGTTGCCGGAGACGGGATAATAACCTTCCATTTCCACAAAATAGCCGTATTTTTTGCCGGCGGGGGGGGTGATGAAGTATGTGCCCTTCTGCGGGTTGCATTGCAATGTGCCGAGGATTTTGCCGGTTTCGAGGTCTTCCCACTTGATGGTGGCGGCGAGGGGCTTGCCGGTGTTGTCATCAACCTTGCCAAATACAATTCCAATGGCTTCGGGGCGCATCTTTTCGGGAAGGTCAACTGTACAAATGTCAACATTGCTGCTCGAAACCTTGGTGAACATTGCGCTCTTGCCGTCGGTGGCGATGAGATAATTGTAATCGTCGTTGGCGGTGTTGATTTCCTTGCCGAGATTGATTGGCTCGCTCCACTGAGTCCAAGAAGTGTCGCTGAGGCGTGTAGCCTTAAAAACGTCCAACTTGCCCATACCGCAATGGCCGTCGCTGCTGAAATACAATGTCTTCATATCCGATGCAAGCCACGGACTGCGCTCGGCGTAGGGGGTGTTGATGGTGGAGCCGATGTTGATGGGGGAGTTCCAGGAGCCGTCTGTGTTGCGCGTGGATACGTAGATGTCGCTATTGCCGTGGTAACTGCCGTGAAAATACGACTCGTGCGGATGGTAGCGACCGACATTGCCCTGACGGTCTGTAATGAAGAAAATCGCGCTGCCGTCGGGCGCAAAGGATGCGTCGGCTGACCACGAATTGCCAAAGTTGAGGACAGTCATCTTTTTCAACTCCTTCCAGCCGTTGCGGGTGCGCTCGGTGAAGTAGATGTTGGCGTCCTTGTAGATGAGGAGCATATTGCCGTCGGGCGACACTGCGAGGGGGGCTTCGTTGCCAAATGGCGTATTGAATTGGTCCAAAGATTGAGCCTGTTGCCATGTGCCGCGTGCAAATTCAGCCACAAAAATGTCTTCGTTGCCGATGTTGTCGGGGCGACCGTTGCCACAAAAATAGAGCGTCTTGCCGTCGGGGGTGATTACGGGTGCGTATTCGAGGTAGTCGGTGTTGATGGTCTTGGGCAGTGCGGTGGTCTTGGATTTGTTGCCGGGAGCGCGGAGCATTGCGGCGATGCGGTCGATGTCGGCTTTTTGGTCGGGAAATCTATCCGAATACGACGCGAATATGTCGCCCGCCTCCTTGTATCGTCCCCATTCCAAATATGGCGATACCATACGTTGCAATGCCACGAAGGCTTGTTGCGATGGGGCGGCTTTTTCAACAAACGCCTTGTAAAACGGTTCGTAGTCTTCGCTGTAAGGCATTGCAAGTTTCAGCTTGTCTGCCTCCTGTGCGAGTGCGTATGCAGCCTTGTCGGCGTCGGTGTAGAAAGGGTAGGAGGGGTACTGCTTGGCAAACAAATCCATCTGCGATAGTTCGCCCTCGGAGTAAAATTCGGCACATAGTTTTTTCCATTGCGATTCGTATTGTGCGCGGGCTTCCTCGGCGTGGGTGGTGTTGGGGTACTTGTCATAAAAATCCTTGTAGGCGCGGAATGTGTTGGCTTGTGATGTACTCTGCCAAACTATTTCAGCTTGCAACTCGCGTGCCTCCTTCACCTGAGGCTCTGCGCCGTCGAAGTTTTCAATAAACCATTGGTAGCCGTCGTAGGTGTTGTTTTCGGCTTTTACCTTGTCCAATTGACCCTGCGCCACGGCGAGCATCTTGGCGTGGATTTCGTCGTACCCAAATCCGTAAACGTCCTTGCAGGTGGTTTTGGTCTTTTGTGATGAGGCATTGAAACGGTCGTTGGCGTTGCGTATCATCCTAAAACCTTTCAAAGCGTTGTAGCCTTGGTATGACGGTTCGCAGATGACGCAGCCCATACCGTAATTGGCAGCCATAGTCTCGGTGCTTTTTTCCAACGCCTTGGCAAACACCTTGGCGGCGTCGTCGTATTTCTGGCGGTTGAGGTTCTCAAAACCCGCTTTGAGTGCCTGCGGCGAGGCTGTGAGCGTGGTGAGCGCAATTGCGATTATTGTAAGTATTATTTTTTTCATAGTTATAATTATGTCAATTGATTCTTATTCCGACGAGTGTCATATCGTCCATTTGGAGGTCGTCGCCCTGCCATTCGGTGACGGCTTGCTCTATGATGTCGAATTGTTCGCGGACGGGTAGGGGACTCGCCTCGATGAGCAACGAGCGCAGCCTTTGCGACGAAAATCTTACTCTCTCGCCGTCCACAAAACTCATCTGGTCTTGTATTCCGTCTGAAAACATATACAGCATATCGCCGTGCTGGATGGGCATCGATTGAGTCTTGAAATTTTTGGATTCGATGATGGATTTGCCAATCGTCATTCTGTCGCCCCGGAGTGTGATTGGTTTGCCTTTGCGGACGATGTACGCGGTCTGGTTGGCGATTGCAAATTTCATCTCCATCTGCTCCAAGTCGAGGCAGCATACTGTCATTTCCATGCCGTCGGATGGGCTGTCGTCGTTTTCGGCATTGAGGGTGGATTTGATGAAACTCCTCATCTTGTCGAGTACGATGCCGGGGTTTTGGGCGTCGTCTTCGGTGGTCATATATTCTTTGAGCGCGGATATGCCGAGCATAGAGAGGAATGCGCCCGGTATGCCGTGTCCGGTGCAGTCGGCGGTAATCATCACCGAATATCTGCCGCACCTTACTGCGCGGTAAAAATCGCCGCTCACGATGTTTCTCGGGCGGTAGAATACGAAATTGTTGCCAAAAAGCTCGTCGATTTCCTTTTGGGACGATATGGCTGCGGTCTGTATGCGCTGGGCGTAGTTGATGCTTTCGAGGATTTTGCGGTTGGCGGACTCCACATCCTCCCATTGCTGGGTGATGATGTTTTTCTGGGTTTCGATTTCGTCGCGCTGAGCCTCGATTTCGGTTTTCTGCTGGTTGAGGAGTTCGTTTTTTAATAGGAGTTCGTTGTTGGAACGCTGCTTGATTTTGAATGCGCGGTGTATTGCGATGGTGAGCGCGGCTATTAGCACAAGGACAATGGCAAGCGAAAAGATGATGATGTACATCCGTTTTTGCCGCTCGGCGTGTGCGCGCTCGGCGTTCTCCTGGTTGATGCGCTCTATCATCATTGCCTGTGCTGTCTGCGAATTTGCGAGGGCGGTCATAGAGCTGTCGTTGGTGAGGCGCGAGGCGTATTCGTATTCTTTTTCGAGGTTTGCGAATGCCTTTTGCCAGTCGCCGAGTTGCAGGTACACTTCTTTGAGCATCAGGTGGTGTTCGCGCTTGTAGCTCTCATAGGTATCGTCAACGAAATACTGCTTCTCCAAATCAAGGAGAAATTTCTCTGCCTCGCGGTATTTGTGATAATACATCAGGTATTGCATATATACTCGGCTGAGATCCAGATATGATTCGTCGTAGCCATGAGAGAGGAAGTATTGCTCGGCTATTTTGTAATAGACAAGGCAGCTGTCGGCGTATCGGTGGTCGTCGGTATATTTGGCGAGTTTGATGTATGCGTCGGCGAGGTCGCCGTGCGAGTCGTATTTGCATTGTATGTAATATGGATTGTCTGAATTGGCGGAGTCGTGCAGGGCTATCGACTGTCTGAAAAGGTCTTTGGCGATGCGGAGGTTGGTGCCGTCTTGTATCGAATCTTCGTACAATATGTGAATATTGCCAATCCATTGTGTGGATACCGCCATGCCGGCGATGTCGCCGCTTTCTGTGGTGATTTGCAGAGCCTTGCGGTAATAGTTTTCTGCCGATTGGTAGAATTTTTTGTTGAACGACATATCGCCCAGAGTATTGTAGCAAATGGTCATTGTGGCGGTGTCGCAGGTGCGTATGCAGATGTCGAGGGCAGTATTTAGGTATTGCAACGCGCTGTCGGCGATGAATTGATTGTCGAACAACCTCGCCATCATCATATATGCCGTGGGCAGGAGCGTGGAGTCTTTGCATTGTTCCAGGAGGGTGATGCCTTTGTTCAATTGTTTGTATGCGACGTTGTAATCGCTGTTGGCGAGGTGCGCCCAGGCGATGTTGCAGTAATTTTTGGCGCGGAGCGTGGTGTCTTCTGGCTTGCAAAACATCAGCGACCTTGTGGAATATTTGAGTGATGTGTCCACGTATTCTGTCTTGGCTGATACGAGGTAGTAGTTCATCGCCTTTACGCTGTCGGGGGAGTCGATGGTGGTGGCGGCGAGCAGGCTGTCTATTTCGCGCTGGATAGCGTTTGCCACCTCGTCGTCTTCCTGTGCGCTCGATGCCAATGGCAGCATTGCAAGCAAAACGGCGTAGATTATGGTTGTAATATGTCGTAGTAGGTGTTGCATTGTCGATATTTCTGCATCGTAAAGGTAGCAAGAATTTTTGATACGATGTTTTTTTTTAAGATTTTTTTAGTAAATCAATCAAATCCTAATGCCTACAAGTGTCATGCGTCTATCTGTGGCAGTGCGCCCTGCCAGGTGGCGATGGTTTGGGAGAAGGAGGCGAGTTGCTTGGGGACGGGCGTCAGGGCGATGGCGGCGATTAGTGTGGCGATATGTCGGAGTGCTTGTCGCATGGTGGTTTTAGTTTTTATAAAAAAAATAAAAGTAAGATTATTTTCTGAAATAAGAAAAAAATTGTAACCCCGTTTAGTGTTAAATTTTTGTTAATTTTTCCAATTTTTAACAAAAAAAATTACACATTTGCCGTTATTAATATATCTAATTATGTGAATATTTATTATATTTGCGCAAAAACTGGTACGCTGTCAATCGAGCAAATCGCCAATGCGATGGAACTCGACGTCCGCGAACTGACCGACTACATCAACACCCCCAGCCCCAACGGGGCGGCAACACCAAGCCGTGTGCGTGAGCGCACGGAATAAAAACGCACGGAAAAAACGCACGGAATAAAAAAACGCACGGAATAATAAAAATACAATAAATAAAACATCGTGGAGTGCGGACGGCTCGTCCGCCAAACAAACACAATAACACACACACAACAATGAAAAAAACACTATTCTTCAGCATCCTTGCGATGCTAATAACATTCGCCGCCAAGGCGCAGACGCAGACTTATACTTATATTGACGAAGACGGCAACAGCCAAAATGCTACGTCCGTAATTGACATAAGCGGTACTATTACCTCCCCGCTCTCCAACGGCTGGTTTTATGTATCGTCCGCAACGTCCCTTACTGGTGACCTCGAAATATCGGGCGACGTCAATTTAATTTTGGATGAAGACCTTACCATCTCTGGCAACATCGTCATACCTTCGGGTGCAAGCCTCACTATTTATGGCACGACAGAAACTTTGTCCGACCAAGCAACCCTCTCTGCCAATAATATCAATGTAGAAGGTACGCTCACCATCAACGGTCACCTTAAAGTGACCACCACTACCATTGGTTCTGACAACGCCACTATCAGCATCCTCGGCGGACACGTGATTACATCAACCACAGGTGATGACGAAACCATCATTGCCAATTCACTTACCCTCGGCTATAAGTCTTTGTATGACAGAATTGAGTGCAGCTCCATTGAAGCCAAAACCATAACTATTGTAGATGAATATCTTTTGGACGGAAGATTATATTCGGCGGGTACTATTCCCGCAGCAGACATCATTTATTTTTGCGGCGCAGTGTTCTCCTATCGCAGTCTTGATAATCCATCAGCAATTTTCGATAATGGGAAATTTTCATACAAAATTTTGGACAATGCCACAGTCGCAGTTTCCGGTTTCGCAAGTGGTGTAACTGCAACCGAGGCCGAAAATCTTATTATTCCCTCCTCCGTAACTGAAAACGGCATCACATATACCGTCACAAAAATCGGCAACCATGTCTTCACTAATAACCATGATATAAAAACAGTTACAATTCCCAGCACTGTTGTAGAAATAGGATATTGGGCTTTCGGTGGTTGTTCATTGCTTAACACGCTTACAATAGCAGAAGGCAGCGTCCTTGAAACAATCGGTGAAGGTGCTTTCTACACAACGGCACTTACTGAAATAACGTTGCCGGCAAGCGTCAAATCAATTGGAAAAGAAGCGTTTTATAGTTATGATGCTGGTTATCGAGGTTTTACTCTGATATGCCAAGCCATTGTTGCGCCTTCGTTGGGAACGAATGCATTTTCCGAAAAAGCGTATGTTGGTGAAAGCACGCTTATCGTCCCGCTTTGTGGTTCTGGTTATTCTGACTGGAAGCAATATTTTGAGGACTTCACAGTCATCAACGTCACTGAAACCTCTTTCTCCAATTCTTACCACAAGGAATACGACGGCACGGCAATCCTGACATACGCTAAGGACAAGCGTCCGAAATACACCTATAGTGATGGGGTGAATAGCTTTTCCATAACTTCCACTGCCATCACTTTCTTTGAAAAGGACGAATATTTTGCAAACCGTTTGAACCTATCCCCTTCTGTCGGCAAAGGCAAGCGTGCAAAGGTTACTTACGATATGTCGCAGACTACAGGAGATGATGTGTGTACATCTACGGGCAATGTCATCACTCTTTCGTCAACCGACAACTACATCGAATTCGTTGACGACGTATATATTCCAGCCAAAGGTGGCTCTGAGACTGTTTATGTTGGTGTCAAGTCTGATGATGAAGTCTCTTTATCCGCAGACCAGGCACTCCCGACATCGGTAGGGATTACATATAATACATACGACTACGAGAAAGGTAAATCTTATACGTTCACTACAAATAATGCAACCGTCGGTGAAAATTATAAATTGACCAGTACCAACAGCGACTATCCTATCACCATCAATCTCCATTTGGTGGGCGACGCATACGCTGTATATTGGAACGGTGAACTTACTTTCAAGGTCGGAGACAAAAGCTCCGAAAGTTCCTCATCCGTTTATGACCTTCCCACCGACAACACCACCACCCCAGGCTGGCTGGGTATGTGGGCAACCTCGATCCAAAAAGTAGTCTTCGACCCGTCTTTCGACGTTGCAAGACCTGTCACTTGCTATAAATGGTTTTCTGGTTGTGAAAAATTGACCGAAATCACCGGCATGGAATATCTGCATACCGACAATGTTACAGACATGAGTTATATGTTCAATCATTGTGAGGCATTGCAAATGGTTGACTTGTCAAAATTCAACACTTCCAATGTAACCAATATGGAAAGTATGTTTGCTGGTTGTATAAAAATGAGAATGCTCGACTTGACATCTTTCAATACGGAAAACGTAACAAATATGAAGCAGATGTTTTATCTGTACACTACTCAGGTTTCGTATTCCACTTCTCTTGAAGTAATATATGTTGGCGATGGTTGGAAGACTCGCAATGTGACATCTCATGAAAATATGTTCTATCGCAATGACAAATTGGAGGGTGGCAATGGTACCAAATTTGATGACTCTAAGGATCTTGATAAGACCTACGCCAAGATAGACGGTGGTAATACCGACCCGGGCTATCTTACGGGTGTTGCGAATTACGGCTATGCCGTACTAAACGGCAACACACTTACCTTCAAGCAAGGCAGCAAGCCTGCCGTGGTGGACGGAGAGTTGTTTGAATTGACGCAAAGCATGATGACATTTGAATACAATGGTAATAATAGAACGGATGTCAGACCGGCTTGGTACAATAAGAGGGCAGACATTCAATATGTTGTTTTTGAAGATGGATTCCAGGATGTAATAGTAAGAAATTGTAACTATTGGTTTGATGGATGTACCAATTTGACAAGTATTACCAATTTGACCATGCTCAATACATCTAAGGTTACCGAGATGAGGTACATGTTTTCGGACTGTGCTAAGCTTGGTACAATTGATTTGAGTGGATTCCATACAGAAAATGCCCATGATTTTCGCGGTATGTTTCAGGGGTGTACAAGCCTGAAGTCCTTGGATGTCTCCTACATTACATTCAATCAGGTCAAATATCCAAATATTGTAAACGACGTGGAGAATAATAATAGGATTGATGTGGACGCAATGTTTGCAAAAAGCGGTCTTGAATCGATAGACCTATCTTCTTGGTCTTCTACTCCTTTGTCCAGATATACCGCGTTGTTTCAAGATTGTAAGAATTTGAAAAGTGTCAAAGTTAGGAGGGGCATTGTAACAGCAGACACTAAATATATTGATTATATGTTTTCCGGCTGTTCTAATTTAGGAACGGATAGCGAACACCCCTTGGATGTAAGCTCCTTCGTTACAGACAATGTTACAAATATGTCCTATTTGTTTCACGGATGTACAGGTTTGCCATCCATTGACGTCTCCAATTTCAATACGGAAAATGTTACGAATATGTCATATATGTTTGACGATTGTAGCAGCCTTTCTGTTTTGGATATTAGCAATTTCAAGACGGAAAAAGTTAAAAATATGGATTTTATGTTTGCAGATTGTCATAACCTTACCACGATTAAAGTAGGCAGCAATTGGAAAACAGGAAATGTTACGTCATCAGACAATATGTTCCAAGGCGATTATAACCTTATCGGTAATTACGGAGCGATGGTCGATGTCAGCAAATATAATCCCGCTATCTTCTATACTAATGATGTTGACAAAGCCAACTGCACTGAACAAGACGGCTATCTCACCACTGGCAATTACAAAATCTTCTACGACCTCGACAAAGATGACGATGAACTCGTTTTGGTATCTGTTGACCAATTGGACATACAGAGCGGAACTGCCATCACTGACTATGCTGGCGGCAGTGTGGTCTCGTTGCCTACTCTCAAAGCAAGGGATGATAAAAGCAAAGACGCATTCAAGGGTTGGCATCGTGCGACACAAGACAGCGAAGGGAATATGACATTTGCCACGAATGCATCCTCAGCTATTGCCGACAACGAAGTAGGCAACCGAATCTATGCTGCCGAATGGACATTCACCAAGGGAAAGTACGTCCTTTACGATGCCGATACCAAGACATTGACATTCCATTTCGATACAAAAAAGCCCAAAACTGGCGCGTACACCCTCAACGAAGGTGCTGTGGCTCCTGATTGGTTGGATAAGAGTGGCGAGATTGAAAAAGTAATAATTGCAGACCCAATCAAACCAACCTCTTGCTACCAGTGGTTCAAAGGATTCAGCAAGCTCACCGCGCTCGACCTCCGCAACCTCAAGACCTCTAATGTCACCAATATGACAAGCATGTTCAATGGTTGCAGCAACCTGACGGGCATTTTGATTGGCGACAATTGGAGCACCGACAAGGTTACTGCATCTGCCAATATGTTCACCGGCTGCACTTCGCTTATTGGAGAAGGCGGAGAATTTGCTTCACAATATAGGTATGAAGACAAAACTTACGCCTATGCAGGTGATGGATATTCCGGTTATGGTTATTTGACCAAAGACAATTTCAAGATTTTCTACACCTTGAATGATATTGAAGAAAACGGTGGTGATGGTGATGCTCAATTCAGTGACGGCTATTATGATAATTATAGGACTGAAAATTGCAGTGATGATGAAGCAACAATGTTAAAAACACCTACTTGGACGGGTCACATCTTTAGTGGATGGTCAAAGGCTACTGGGTACGATTTCGATGAATACGAATATCTGTATGATAAAGACGAACCGTTGCACATTGTTTCGGTATCTCCCGGCTCTGGCAATATGGTTTTGATGGGATTGTGGGACAAGAATCACACAATCACCCTCCCCGAAGGAGACTGGGAACTCACCGATGAATTCGAACGCGCCCTTCCTAAAGACAGCAACGGAAAACCCACCGCCCCCAAAGGTGCAACAATCATAATCAAATACAAAGGCACCAAGGTCGTGAAAGAAGTGAAGGTGGAGACTAATTAATGTTTTTTGCATATTTATGAAAAAGTATTAATTTTGCTGTCAAACATTTTAAGAGCAAGCATTATGGCAACACCACGCAAATATCCCACAGGCAGAGCCAGTTTTGAGTCAATCATCAGCGAGGGCTTCCTCTGGCTCAAATCAATTCAAAAAACTACGCGATACCTTACAAGTACGACGGCAGGAAAATCATCAAAATCGGAGTGAATGTTTCCTCCGAAAACGATGTAAGGACGATAGACAAATGGGTGGTGGAACGACAAACGCTAAATACCAACACAACATATAGACGAAAATAAATTAACAACAAAACATAAAAAACAATGAAAACTACTAAATTTTTGACAATATTATTCGCGCTGATACTTGGCGCGGCGATAGATGCCACGGCGCAGAGCAGCACGCCGACTACCGCTACCCCATTGGGAGATAATAAGTGGTCATTCACCATGCCCGCTGGCAACGTGAAGCTAAATGCGACATATAACCACTTAGATCTCACCGTCGGCCTCGGCGCAGATGTCATAATCTCGGAGTTGGACGCTCTCGACAACATCGGTAGTATCACCACCCATGAAGGAATCACCCTCCAAAAAACGGATGATGGTCATTATCATCTTACCACCGCCACCGACGTCACATTGGCTAAGGATGAGCCATATACATTATCATTATACGATGCGGATGACAATTTGCTATATGACGTCACCCTTACCGTCACTGACTACTCTCCTTCCTTACCAACAGAATGGCAAAAGTCAGTTCGTATTGGCGGCGCAACTACTCCTCCTAACGGCTGCAAAGAATATCTCAAAATAGGAGATGGTGATGAGACAGAAATCTCATCAGGCGGCGAAACAATCCCCGGCGAAGGCGAACTCTCTGTCGTTTACTCAATAAAGGACGCCAACAACAACATCATCCATTCCACCACACACACCGTCAAGATAGACAAGACTAAGCCATCCGCGCCGTATTTCACATACATGTTTGACGGTGTAGAGAAAACTATAAATAACATCAGCACCGATCTTGAAAACCCGACAGTGGTTCGGATAGCTAATCGTACAGATATAACATTTCACGCAGATAATACACGACCAGATGGCGTAACGTCCAATAGTGATTTAGAGTATATTTACATAGGAACTACGCGTTGGCAAGAGAATGGTGCTGTATATCCAATAACCAATGATGTAAATGGTGAAGTATGGACATTGACAACGAAAGATAAGGCTGGAAATCTATCAGACCCTGTCTATTTGCAATGGTCGGTCGAGACTCCATACTATGTAGTTTTTGAAACCCAATATGGTACTGAGAGCCACCAATATTTATTTGCTAACGAATCGATAGATGTCTCCAAACTACCATCCACAACAGGCGACGGCACTCACCGCTTTGATGGCTGGTACAACAAAGATAGCGAAGGCACAATTGGCGATAAGGTGACAGATTTGGGCACAATTGCCATTACCAGCGATCGTACTTTTATTGCAAAGTGGAGTTACTTAGTTACGTTCGATGGCAAAGGAAAAAACTTCACAGATGATTCCAAGCCGGTAGCCCAGTGGGTTGAGCACAGTGAAAGTCCTTCTATTCCTGAGCCCACGCTTTCTACCGACGGTTATATGGTCAATGGTTGGTATACGTCCTCTGATTTAGCCACATCCTTTGGCAATAATGATGAAGTTACTGGACCTCTAACTCTTTATGCAAGTTGGTCACAACTTACGTATATAGTAAACAACTTGGGTAGGTATGCCAAAGCTCCTCATACAGAAGATGGGGAGACCTACCCTGATAATAGACTTTTTGCAGCGGGTTCCACAGTAAGATTCAAGGACTCCAACGGCTGGCAAAAGATGTCCGATTTCACTGTTACTGATGGTAACGACACCCCCCTTAATATCACTATTGACACCGACCCTGAAGATAACACTTATTATTTTACAGTGCCTGTACTTCCACCAAATACGGAAATAAAGATTAATGCGACATATTATGCAGTAAAGGATTTGTACCTTACAAACTTTCATCAAACGTATACGTATGGTACAGTCAGCAAACCTAGTAGAGTTACAAGTGCTTCTAATGTGAATTACACTTCGAATTGTACATTCACATACTATAGCGTAGAATATGATGATGATAATAATATAATCAGCAAAACATTAGTTGGTGATATAGATGCAGTGAACAGAGCCAACGTTGGAACTTATGTTATGGACGTGCATTACGAGGATGCCTCCCAGGAGTTTGTTGGAGACTTAATCAATCAGAAATTTACCATCACTCCCGCCGACATCACTGTTTCCTTAACTTACAAAGAGAATTTAGTTTATAATGGCACTCCACAAGTGCTTATCGAATCTGATTATTCACCTGCCAATCTGCAATTCAGCACCGATGGCGGCGAAACCTGGTCAACTGAACTTCCCGAGGGTACGAATGTTGGCGACCATTTTTGGTACAAAGCGGATGCTGTGGATGCTAACCATAATAATAAGGATAAAACCGAGTCTACTTCTGACATCATCAAGCCGAAGCCACTTGATGTCAGATTCCCACAAGACATTGATGCGATTGTAGGTGTGAAATACTCGTGTGATGTCTTGGATGGCAAGTTTACGCTTGACGGAGTTGTTGATGATGATGAAGTCGGTGTGAACATTTCTGGTTCTTTCAGTTCTAATACGGAGGGAAATACGAGTGTGGAATTGTCCAGTTATGCCGTAACTCTCACTGGTGCCAAAGCTAATAATTATTTAAAGCCAACGATTTCCATCCCCCTTTCTGTAAGGTCAAAGTATGTAATCCCCAAAGATGTAATACTTGCGCACATTCCAAATGAGATTACCAAGGTTTACGATGCTTATGATTATGTATTAGACAAAGATGGTAATCCATTCAACGGTAGCACGGAATACACATATACCGCCGCCGATGACTATCTTATAACATATACGTTGGATATCTACTATAAGAATGGTGGCATCGTTACCACTACTTCATCATCTCTTATTGATATCAATATGCCGCAAGACACCGATCCCTATACCTTTGACCCGGGTTTGAGGACATACGATGCTGTAAATGATAATTATTATATAACAGGTATTTCTGGCACAATCACCCCCAAGCCTATTGACGTCACGGTAACACTTAGCGAAGGCTATGTACCGTCAATCGTTTACGGCTCTAATGATATTACCGATGAAATGAGTGGTAAAATCGAATCGGCAGAGCTGGACAATGACGATATTTGTAAGGAGTCTAATGATGAAGGCAATGTTAACTGGTCTGACGATGTGGCTTTGGATGCTCCCAATGTACTTAATACAGCCACATTCCCCGCCAACGCAAAATTAGGCGCGTGCGACGTTGCCCTTACCTTCAATCTTACAGGAGAACAAAGCGACAATTACCTTGCAACAGCAACAGTGCCTGGCATTGTTACTATGGCAGATACAGATATGCCATCGTTCACCGTCGGCAAGAATGCAGATGTTATTATAAATCTTAATTGTCTCGACGATACCAAGACTTATAGCTTTGTCAGCAGCAGTGACAATTACTCTATTGAAAAAGAAGATGGCGCATATCTTCTCAAAACCACTAATGATGTCGCTCGTGGTTCATATACCATCACCATCAAAGAAGGTACGGAATCAGTCGGCAAAATCACCCTCACCGTCAAGGACTACACCCCCGAAGGTGTGTTTGACGACGATTGGCACAAGTCTATCACCATTCCAAGCACCAACACAGAAGCCACGGGTTATAATGTAGCAGTGTCAGTGAATGGTGTGTCGTTGACCGCCAACAACGATGGCAACTTCGTGGTAAATACCGAAGGTGAAAATGTATCCGTAACCTACAAAATCACCGACAATGCCGACAACACTTACCATTCTGTCTCCAAGACGGTAAAGATAGACAAGACTGCGCCCAACAAGCTCACAGCGCAATACACCCCGTCGGGTTTCACAACCCCGGCATCACTTTGTGAAACCAACGGTTTGGTTTTGCCTGTGGGTACAGAAATAGACATCACTGCTGCCGACGTTATTCCCGAAGGTCTTAATGCCGACAAAATCAGCGGCATTGCCTCTATTCTACGCAGTGATGACGACGGTGCAACATTCTCAGCCTTGACATTGACCGACGGACACTACATACAGACATTGAATACCGCTGGTACGTATCAATGGCAATTAAAAGCCAAAGACGCTGCCGACAACGAGTCGGAGGTTTGCTACGTTAATGTAACGGTAAAGCCGTATTATTCCGTCACCCTGCCCCCTCACATGGAGTTTACGGATGTTAACGTAAGTCCTGCCGCCGATGGCAAGCGCACTTACTCATTCCCGGCAGGCGAAAAGGTTTATTTCAAGCTGGAGGATGCCAATTTATACACCATTCGTCCCCATTTGTTTGACATTGATGATGGATATGAAGCGGGTTCCGATGGCAAGGTATATGTATATCCAGTAGGCTCTTACGAATCCTATTACATCACTGTGCCTGAAAGGGATGTTACACTTTCGGCTGGTGTCAAGAAGAAAGTAACAATCACAGCATCACTTGCTGATTTTGAATACGGCAACCCAGACAACATCAAGCCTGTAATTAAGAAGGATGGCGTTGAATTGACTGACGTTACTACCAATATAAAGTATTCTTCGAGGATACACAAAGGAGAATATACAACCTTTACCGAAATGTCGTTGGGAAGTGTGTTGTCGTCGTCTGCTGGAAAGCATGATTTGATGGTAGAATATGAATCAGATAGCGAATATGGTGAATATGCTCCTGATGATGAATTTGGCAACTATCAATTGTATTTCACCGTCAGTCCCAAGCCTGTTATCGTTACCATCTCCGGCATCGAGAAAACTTACGACGGCACTACGAATATCAAGCAAGATCCTGATGCCCTCACCATTACAGTAACCGAAGATAAGGAAGGTGGTAAGACAATCACAGACCAGTATTTGAAATTTAGCTTACAATCTGATGAAAATTACCCATTTGAATATCCTAATGAGAATGTCAACGATTCATACCAAGTCCCATTGAAGTATGAAATTTGGGGATCTTCAGGAGATAGTTATACGTACACCAACTGTACTAAGATAGATGATGAAACTCATGATTATTATCAAATCAATGCCACCGGCGTAATCAACCCCAAGGAAATCACTCCGTCAGTTACCCTTGCCGATGGACCTTACTATTATGCTGACGGCGAAGATGTAGAGCCTTCGGTAACGGTAACATACGAAAACAAAACTTTGGTTGAAAATACCGACTACGCCTTGACATACAGCTATAACACGGAAATCTCCACCGAAAGACAAAAAGCCAATGTGAAGGTGTCGCCCGTTACCAACGGCAACTATACTTTTGAAGATATTAATAAGCAGTTTAGCATTGTCGGCAACCCGTACATCATCACACCTTCTGCCACAAATATCTATCTGTTGCAGTCCATCACATCCACAGACAGCAAAGTAACCACTGGACTTCTCACAGTATCTATTGACAGAACATACGGTAATGTGCCTGATGCGTTGTCAAGCGATTGGGAAGACTACCTCGTATTGACACCCAGCAGTGATAATATTACCTGCACACCCGTTGCAGGTGCTACCAATCCTACTTATGTAATCTCCGCCAAAGAGAGCGGCACTATCGATATAGATTTGAAACCCTCCTACGACTGCGAAGCAATTACAGTAAATGTGTCCCTCACTAACCTCACCGCTAAAATAGACGACGAAGTATACAGCACCGCCGCCACCAAATACTACAATGGCGAGCCGGTACTCACAGTCAATATTCCTGGAGATATTACATTGGCTGATGTAAAGATAGATGGCGACGAAGTTAAAACAGCTGCAACCAAATTGTATCATACCAAGGACGCAACTACTGGTACTGCTACGACAGACGGCACATACAGCCATACGGTTGCTGCCAAGTCGTACACGTCGGACGGTACAGCAAAATACATCGAGATAGACAATTTTGATGTGAATATCGACCGCACCGCGCCAAGCTACGTCACTATTTCATACACCGATCCGCTTACTAACGCAAGCGAGTCTGTTACGTATAATCCTACGGCTCAGCACCAACCATCCATTAGTGTGCTTAAAGATGCAACCATTGGATTCTACGCCACCGACGCTCTCAGCGGCATAGGTAAATACATTGTTGAAGATTCCAATAGTGGAGGTGTTGATCATTCTTTCGATGCAGCGTCGGCATCAAGTGTATCAGTCGCTGATATTTATTCAGGTAGTGAGCACGGTTTGCAGTGGACGATTAGGGCACAAGACAAAGCAGAGAATGCTTCTTTGTCTAACGTATCGGTGAACATTTTCGACAAAGTGGAAATAGCCGAGTTGCAAATCACCAATTTGGAATACGGCGCAGCCTTCAACACACCCTCGGTTGCAATCAATGTAAACGGCACAGTGGACAACACTTTCACCGACTACACCACGACATACTACAAAAAAGTAGTTGACAACCAGTACGCATCAATAAGCAGCAATCAACTTACCGCCGTAGGCGATTACAAGGTAACTGTGTCAGTGGCAGCCATCCAACCTGGGAATAATGAAGGTAAAACCAATTATCGGACATCCGCCGAAGCGTCGAAAGAATTTTCGATTACAAAGGCAACACCCGCAACTCCTACCATTATAGCCAAAGATGATTTATTCTACGATGGTAAGGTGCACGAGTTAATTTCTGTTGATGGTTACACTGACGGCACGATATTATATGCTGTAGCCACCAACAAAGTTTTGCCTAGTGATGATGAGTTTTCGACAGAAATCCCGACGAAAACCAATGCTGGAACCTACTACGTATATTATAAAGTGGTGGGCGACGACAACCATACAGACCTCGCCGCAAGCGAAGACCACTATGTGCCAGTCAAGATTGATGACTCCTATGAAATCGTAGTAAAAAATTCTTCCATCACCATCTACAAATCTGGCAACATCAAAGAAGATACTTATACCAAAGGACAGTTAGCTTATCGTGTCGAGAAAAACGGTGTTGTAATGGAAGAAAAAGCCCCCGAAGTAACAGTCACTGCTATCAACGGCATTACATGTAGTGATGCTGTTGGCCCTGTAGATCTTAACATTCTATCACATATAACAGACAATTATACTGTACGCAGCGTAGAAGCCGACCAAGACGGCACAATCACCTTGTCGCTTGATGATGGCTACCACTGTACAAACGTTAATGTCGACGTTTCAATCGAGACGGTTACGGTAACGGCAAAAATGGAAGACGGTACGGATTTCGATGATACAAAATACTATGAGCCGGGCACAAAGCTTGTAGTTACACTTCCAAATGAACCCGAATTTAAAATTTCTAGCGGTTTCTTTAACAATGAACAAGTCGGCAAACAATATACGTGTACGCCAGAAACTCAAGATAATAACAAGCCTTATTTTATTTGCTATGTTAAATCGTGTTCATCTGAGTCGGGTAAGAATAATGATGATGTTACATTTGCTGCATATGCAGTCAACTACAAGAAGACTCCTGAAGCCCCTGCACTTACTGGAAAAGCCGAGACCATTTGCGGCAAGAATGACGGCTCTATCTCTGGAGTTGACGCAAAAACAATGGAACTATACGATCCTAAAACCAAATCATATTCCGTTTTCTCAGGATACACTGTATCAACGGATGGCGTAATGTCAGCCCTCGCTCCCGGCACATACTACATTCGTTACAAGGCTACTGACCAATACAACGCATCGCCCGAAACGGTAATAACTATTAATTCAGGAACGCAGAAACTGACTGTAACATTCAAGTCTGATGACGAAGTGTTGAACGACTTAACCCAAAATTTATGCTATGGTGCAACGTTCAATTTGCCCACTAATATAGAGAAAGAAGGTCACACCTTCAAATATTGGTACACAACTGATGAAGATAAACGATTCGAAGTACCAGAAAATGGCATTTCCGACGATCTCACACTGAACGCCAAGTGGAGTAAGAACAGCTATGTCGTTGCATTACCTGAACACATGGAGTTCACGGAAGAAACCGTGCAAAACAGCAATGGCTACAATGACAACGATCTTGAATTGTTGTGCTACTATCACCAGGAAGTGGCGTTCAAATTCTCGGAAGGCTATTCGGCTTACGGCGATGTAACTATCGGCGAAACCACATTGTCACCCGACAACGACGGCATCTATTCCTTCACTATGCCCGCAAAAGAAGTTGAAGTAAAGGCTAAATGGAGCAAGGAATTCTCTTCTGAAGATATTTCCGCAATTGCTGGACAAATTCTCAGAACCCTTGACATCAACACCCAAAAAGTGTATGACGGTGGAAATTGGGTAATGACCAATGATAACAACATGCTGTCCAACAACAGCACAGGCTTCACAGTCACATACAACGACATTGACCTGAAAATCAGCAAGATTGAGTATAACAATAAAAATGTCGAGGAAAACAAGACCATAACCGCCACAGCTGCACAAACATCTTACGAAAACAACGACAACAGATATACATTGCCTTCTGAAACCATCACACTAACAACCGAAGGCAAAATCACCGCAAAAGAAGCCACTGTTACGTTCACGAATACTGATGATTTGACAAGCACATACGGCGAAACCATAGACTTGCCAAATACAATCAAGTTCACCACGTCCAACGTGATTGGAAACGATAAACTCGGCGCAACATTCACCAACGCAGCCTTGACTTCCACCTCCACATCGCCCAATGTAGGAGATTACACAATTGCCACAAGCTGGACAAACACCAATTATAGTGTGACATTCTCGCCTGCAACATTGAAGTGGACGGTAACAAAAGCAACCAACACCCATGAGTCCGAACCGGCAATTACAGACATCACAAACGAAACAATCGCCGGAAAAAAAGACGGTAAAATTACGGGGGTTAACAATACGATGGAATACAGCACCGATGGCGGCGAAACATACACCGCCGTCCCCGAAAACACAACAGAACTCTCGTCACTCGCACCCGGCGTTTATCTAATCCGCTACAAGGGCGACCAGAATCACGAGCCATCCAATTACAAAACCATTACAATTCAAGGTGGTAAGATTATGACTTCCGTTGTAGCTCAAGATTTGACACTTACCTGCGGAGAGAGCAACATAAGTCTTAATCTGAGAGCAAAGGCATCCGTGGACGGTAAAGAAATAGAAGTGCCCGGCACATGGAGTGTTTATTTCATAAAAAACAGCGAATCTGGTATAACCTCCGAGGTCGTCGGTTCAGTTACCGAACAAGGCAAATTCTCAGGCTCTATCACGGGATCTGGCACATATAAGGCACAGTTTAATCCGTCTGAAAACGACAAATACACCACACCCGAAGCTGTTGAATTTACGGTTACAATAAATTTAATAGACATTTCAGCCAACTACGAGGCGTCTGTTACCGACTCATACACCTACACAGGCTCTGATATCAAACCGGAAATCAAAATAACGCCTAAGGTTGTTAGCGTATCAATGCCATCATTTACTTCCGACGATTATATTGTTTCGTACACTGACAATAGAAATGCCGGTACAGCAAAAGCTACACTCAGCGGCACAGGTTGCTTCTCTGGCAATTTGACGGCAGAATTCACCATCACACCGTTCGTCATCTCGCCTAACGACGAAAAGCAACAAATCACTCTTACGCCCAGCACCGACACTTACGACGGCAAAGCAAAAGAGCCCGCAGTTTCAGTAACCTACGACGGCACAACCATCCCCGCCTCTGAATACACCGTTTCATACGCCAACAACATCAACGTCGGCACTGCAACAGCAACAATCACCGACAACTCAGGCGGAAATTATACCATCAATGGCAGCGAAAACTTCACAATCGCACCGTTCATCATCACACCCGACGATCCGAAGCTGAAAATCACCATTACACCCAGCTCCGACACTTACGACGGCAAAGCAAAAGAGCCCACAGTTTCAGTAACCTACGACGGCAAAAACATCCCCACCGCAGAATACACTATTGCCTACACCAACAACACCAACGCTGGCACGGCGAAAGTGACTATAACGGACAACGAAGGTGGCAACTTCACCATCAACGGCAGCACGACCTTCACCATCACGCCGAAAGCAATCACCAACGATGACCCGAAACTGCAAATCACTCTTACGCCCAATACCTTCGTTTACGACGGCACGGCGAAAGAGCCTGTGGTTTCCGTAACCTACGACGGCACAACCATCCCCGCCGCTGAATACACAGTTTCTTACGCCAACAACATCAACGTCGGCACTGCAACGGTGACAATCACCGACAACGAAGGTGGCAACTACACCATCAATGGCAGTGAAAACTTCGCAATCACTCCGCTCACCATCTCGCCCAACGACCCGAAATTGTCAATCACCGTAACACCGTCAGAATCCACCTTCGACGGCACTGAGAAAGAGCCCGCAGTTTCTGTAACCTACGACGGCAAAACCATCTCCGATGCCGAATACACAGTTACCTACGCTGACAACATCAACGTTGGTACTGCAACGGCAACAATCGCTGACAAGGAAGGTGGCAACTACACCATCAATGGCAGTGAAAACTTCACCATCACGCCGTTCATCATCACCCCCGAAGACTCGAAACTGCAAATCACCCTTACGCCCAATACCTTCGTTTCCGACGGCAAAGCAAAAGAGCCCGCAGTTTCAGTAACCTACGACGGCACAACCATCTCCGCCGCAGAATACACAGTTACTTACGCCAACAACATCAACGTCGGCACTGCAACCGCTACAATAACCGACAATCCTGGCGGCAATTACACCATCAACGGCAGTGAAAACTTCACAATCACACCGTGCATCATCACCCCCGACGACCCGAAATTGCAAATCACCCTTACGCCGTCAGAATCCACCTTCGACGGCTCGGCGAAAGAACCGTCTGTTTCTGTAACCTACGACGGCAAAACCATCCCCGCCGCCGAATATAGTGTTACTTACTCCGACAACACCAACGCTGGCACGGCTACGGTTACAATCACTGACAACAACGGTGGCAACTACACCATCAACGGCAGCACTACCTTCACCATCACACCGTTCATCATCACACCTGACGACCCGAAATTGTCAATCACCGTTACCCCGTCAGAATATACCTACGATGGCGAGGCAAAAGAGCCTGTTGTTTCTGTTACCTACAACGGTAAGGCAATCCCCACCGCTGAATACAAGGTAACCTACGGAAACAACACCAACGCTGGCACGGCTACGGTTACAATCACTGACAACAGCGGTGGCAACTACACCATCAACGGCGGCAAAAAGTTCACCATCAATCCGTTCGTCATCGACGCCAACGACCCGAAACTTGTAATCACCCTTGACCCCGATTACGACTACACCTACGATGGCACGGCGAAAGAGCCGACAGTTAAGAAAGTTGAGTATGACGGCAAGGAGATTTCGGCAGACGAATACACCGTAACATATTCCGAGTCGCATACAAACGTTGGTACTGTTACGGTGACAATCAAGGACAAAGAGAACGGCAACTACGCCATCAGCGGTAGCACTCAATTCTCCATCACTCCGGCAACCTTCGATCCCAACGACCTCACCGACTCGCAGAAGCCGACGCCAAACAAGTCTGGTGACAACAACAACCTTGTTTACAACAGTGTGCCCCAGGCTCTTGTAATTGCGCCTAAGGAATTGCCCGAAGGTTATACCATCCAGTACAAGCTGAGCACGGCGACAGAATACGGCACGGAAATCCCGACAGCCGCCAATGCTGGCAAATACACCGTGAATGTACGTTACGTCGGCGATGACAACCATACAACTTTCTACGGCGACGACATCCCAGTAAACATTGGCAAAGCATCGTTGACAATTGCCGCCGACGCAAAGACCAAAGTCTATGGCGAAAACGACCCTGCGCTTACCTACACAGTAAGCGGTTTGAAAGGCACAGAAACTGCTAAGTCGGTATTGAGCGGCGATCTTAGCCGTGAAGATGGCGATGCGGTTGGCAAATACGCAATCAATCAAGGCTCGCTTATTGCCAATGCAAACTACGAAATCGCCTACACTGCTGCGACCTTCACCATCACCCAGGCAACCCTTTCCATCGCCAACCTCCTCGACACTCAGAAGCCGACGGCAAACAAATCTGGCGATAACGGTCTGGTTTACGACGGCACGGCTCAAGAACTCGTAGCTGCGCCCACAAGTACATTGCCCGACGGCTACGCCATCAAGTACAAACTTGGCGACGCTACATCTGCCGAAATCCCGACCTCAGAAGAAGGTTTTGCAGCCAATATTCCAGAAGGCAAGAATGTCGGCACCTACACTGTATATTACTATTACAGTGGCGACGCTAATCACGTTGGCTTCTACGGTGGAGCAATTGAGGTGAAAATCATCCCCGCCGCTCTTACCATTACTGCTGATAATATCACTGTATCTTACGGCGACCCCAAGCCGCAATATACTGCAACTATTGTCGGTCTGTTAGGTGACGACACCGAGGCAACCGCATTGGGAGGCACGTTGGCCGTCAACGACGAGGGTTATACCAACACCAGCGCAGTTGGCGAATATACTCTTACTCCGTCGGGCTACACTGCCGATAATTACGACATCACCTTCGTTGCCGGTAAGCTTACAGTAGAAGCCAATGCATTGGATGTGAACAAACTCGAAGTTGTATTTGACAACGCTACCGCAGAATACACCTACAACGGCGAGAAGCAGACCCCGACATTTACCTTGAAGTACAACGGCGTAGAGATTCCGGCATCCGAATACGATTTTGAGTTCTCTAACAGCAAAAATGTGGGCGAAGAAGCTACCGTAACTATTAAAAACAAGAATGGCGGCAACTACACTATCCCCGATAAGACTGTCAACTTCACAATCGTTCCGAAAGAGGTGTCCATTACATGGTCTAATACCAACTTCACCTACGATGGCAGCGAGCACAAGCCTACCGCCACTGCAAACAACCTCATTGAAGGCGATGTTTGCGAGATTACTGTAGAGGGAGCTCAGACCAATGTCGGCGAAGACTACATCGCTACTGCCACTGGTCTCACCGGCGCAGCAAGTGACAACTACAAGTTGCCCACCGACAATCTCACGGCATCTTTCAAGATTGCAGAAAAGGGCGACATCTCCAAGGATGACCTCGCCGACACTCAAAAACCAACCGCCAACCGCCTCACCTACAATGGCACGGCTCAGGTTCTTGTCAATGCTCCTGAAGGCACATTGCCCGAAGGTTATACCATACAGTACAAACTCGGCTCGCAGGACGACGACGCTTGGAGCGACAACATCCCCGAAGGCACGGATGCAGGAACGTATGTGGTCAACGTTCGTTATGTTGGCGACAACAACCACACCGATTTCGACGGCTATGATGAAACTGTCACTATCAGCAAGGCAGCAGTTACCGTAACGGCAAAGGATGCCTCCAAGACATTTGGCGGTGCAGAGCCTGAGATGTTTGTAGTGGACGTTGCTGGCAATATTGGCGACGATGCTATTAGATACAACGTAGCCCGCGCCACTGGCGAAAATGTTGGCACATACGCCATCACCCCGACCGGCGATGTAGAACAGGGCAATTACAAAGTAACATTTGTATCTGGCACATTCACCATCAATCCCAAGCTGGTTGCCACTCCGACCATTGTGCTTGAATACGACAAGATACCGTTTGATAATACCGCAAAGACTCCGTCGATAAAGGTATATGACGGTGAAACTCTCATTACCTCTAACGAATATACTGTAGAGTACAAGGACAACATCAATCCTGGCACTGCAACGGTAATTGTTACCGACAATGCTGACGGCAATTACACTGTATCCCGCTCGACAACATTATTCACCATCCAGGCGGTATATACGGTAACATTCCACACCGCCCATGGCACTGCGCCCGCACAGAAGACTGGCATTGTGGAAGGCTCCAAAATCACCGCACCCACCGACGGCAATATGACCGCCACTGGCTACACCTTCCTCAACGGTTGGTACACCGACGGTGTAGATTTTGCCGACGATACCAAGTGGGACTTTGCAAATGGCGTAGTTGATAGGAATTTGGATTTGTACGCCAAGTGGAATGTTGATACCTACAACATCACCCTCACTCTCAATGGCGGCACGCTCGATCCCGCAATCGACGGCAATAAGATAGATTACACCGTAGAATCTGCCAACTTCCTCTTGCCCACGCCTCAGAAGGAGGGCTGCGAGTTCAAGGGTTGGAGGCTCGTAGCCGAAACACAGTCGGCGGCAATGCTCAATGTTACCATCTATCCCGCCAATGCACCGAGCAACAAGGCTTACGAAGCAGTATGGGAAGAAATTGGTTACACCATCACCCTCAATCTCGATGGCGGCAAGCTCGATCCCGCAATCGAAGCCAATACGATAACGGGTGTCCACTTTGGCGAAAGCATCGTTGTTCCTGAAAAAATGATGCCTACTCGCAACGGATACAATTTTGGCGGCTGGACATACGACGGCAGCAATTTGACAGTCGATATGAAGATGCCCGCCGCTAATATCGAGCTTGTGGCAGTTTGGAATATCAAGACGATTACGGTACACTTTGTGGATGTTGACGGCTCTAAGCTGTACGACGACTACACCGCAGAGTACAATACACCGTTCCCTGTTATAGACAAGCCAGAGGACAAGGATGGACGTACATTCGTGTCGTGGAATCCTCAGTTGCCCGACAATATGCCCGCCGAAGAGACCACTTTCAAGGCTGTAAGGCGTGAGCTTCACGAAAGGTCTATCACCTTCGATATGGGCGCGGCAAAGGGCGATGTCGCAGCACCGGCATCCATTATCGCCGAGGCAGACGTGGATATTAGCAATGAGTTGCCCACCGAATCACTCGAATGGGAAGGTCATGAGTTCATCGGCTGGATGTCGTCAGACGACAATCAGATGGTTGACAATCTGCCTGCTGTAATGCCCGACCACGATGTTGTATTTACGGCGCAGTGGAAGGCAAATACCTACTATGTTACCTACATGATTAATGACGTAGAGTATGGCGATAAGCAGCCTGTTGAGTTTGGCAAGAAGATAGCTCTCAGGGAGATTGTTAAGGAAGGCTACACGTTTAGCGGCTGGTCTTACAATGGCAGCTCTATCAGCAATATGACGATGCCTGCTTCCGACATTACGCTTGCAGGTACGTTGACCATCAACAGCTATCCCATTACCTTCTACGTTGACAATCAATATTATTCTTCTACGGAGAACAACGTTGATTATGGCACACGAATCCAGCAGCTTCTCCCCGAAGTGAAAGCACCGACAGGCTACTCGTTCAGTGGCTGGAATTACGGAAACGCCGCCGTACCCGCCGATATGACGATGCCCGACCATGCAATTGATATCAAAGGCACTTTTGTTAAAAACAAGTACAACATCACTTACGTTTATGACAACGGTGATGACGACAAGAAAGTGGAAGTGTTGTTTGGCGACGAAATCAAACCTGACGATCCTACGAGGAATGGTTACAACTTCATCGGATGGGACAAGGAGGTTCCGTTCAATATGCCGGCAGAAGATGTTACCATCACTGCTCAGTGGCAAATCAAGACTTTCACAATCACCTTCAATAACTATGATGGCACTGTATTGCAGACGATTGAAAATGTAGAGTATGGCAGTGTTCCCTCATACGCTGGCGAAACTCCCGAAAAGGCAGCCTCCGCAGGCATCGGTCATGACTTTGAAGGTTGGGTGGACGACAAAGGCAATGTGTATGGTGTGAATGACGTTTTGCCCGCAGCTAAAAACAATGCTACCTATACTGCACGGTTCACCGACTACGACAATGTAGCTCCAACTATTGAATCCGTCACCGTCAATGGCATTGAGTTCGTTGATACTGATGTCGATGTAGTGGAATGTATAGAAAGCGGCAAGATGACCATCAAGGCCACCGACGGCAATTCCGGCGTTGCAACAATAGAATATACTATCCATCGTAGCAATGGCGAAGACGATATCAAGGTTTACACCGAGCCTGTTACGCTCGAGCCAGGCTATTACGTCATCTCCATTGTAGCCACCGACAATGCTGGCAACAGCACCGCTCCTATGGATGTCGTAGCGATTGTAAGGCGTGAAGCAACGCTCGACACCAAGGAGTACACCTACACCCAACTTTCGGGCAAGGATGTTGTTCTCGAAGGTCTCGACCTTGACGGCGCAAGTGTTCATAGCATCACCATCGACGGCGTGGAATATACCAATATATTCAAGCCGGAGACCAACGCCCTCGACCACTCGCTCCTCGACAATGTTAAGATAGGCAGCCACACTCTGCATCTCTATACCAGCTTCGACGGCACCAAACACGACACCGGCATTGAGTTCTATCTCACGGTAAATGGCTTTGTGATTACGACGGAGCAGAAGGACGACATTATCAATGCCGAAGGATTCTGTCAAGGTGATATTTCTGTGGTAACTTTGGCATTCCTCGACAGGGATTGTCCCAAGTATTACAAGATAAAGGGCATCCACGACAAGTACGTGCCTTTCGAGGATTGGGGCAGCCTTGGCAAGGATTTGGGTAAGCTCAAGTTTGATGTTACGGATAATTTCCAGCCGGGTACCATCGAGTTTGAAGTTTCCTTCACCGACGATCCTACCTCCAACACGGAGAGCGAGTTTGAGCAGTTTAAAGTAAAGATCAATGCGTCCAACGACCGTATCCTCAAGCTCTTCAACGACCTCATCGCCATCGACAATCACGACGACCTCTTCACCGCCTTCCAGTGGTACAAGGACGGCATGAAGATAGAGGGCGCCGACCAGCAGTATTACCAATCGGATGGCAATATTGTCGGCAATTACAGCGCGTATGTTACTACTACGAGCGGCGAGACGGTGAAGGTTTGCTACGTCAATTTTGAAGACGACGGACTCAGCAAGTCGCTCAAGCGCAGTGTCAACGCCTACCCGAACCCTGCTCGCGCCAACGAGGAGATTACATTGGAGCTCCTCAATTACGACGAAGCCGAGTACGAGGGATGCGTCATCAAGATTGTAAATGCCCAGGGCGCAATAGTTGCCACCATCGACAATTGCGACCGCATCAATACTGTGTCGCTGCCCTCCGGCACTTACACCGGCTACGTCATCCGCAGCGGCAAGAATGGCGACAGGGTTTCCTTCAAGTTGATTGTTAAATAGTGAAAAAACTTGTTATATGAAAATGAAATTGAGAGTTCTGACAATTCTATTAGCCATCCTTGCCACGGCGATTGGTGCGAGGGCGCAGGTGGTTGACACGTCATTCTACAAGGCGCAGCGCGGCCACTACGTGTCGCTCGAAGCCGGATACGGCGCGATGTCGCTGCTGCACGGCATGTCGGGCAACGGCAATACCACCGATCTGCAGTACGGATTCCAGGCGCGGTTTAGCTACCGATGGTACATCTTCCGTTATTGGGCACTCGGCACTGGTCTGCATTATCAGCAGATGGGCACGCAGTCGATGGTCAATAGCATCCAGCACATCCCCGACGCCAAGGATGAGGTGGGGCGCGATATAGAGCACCGCACCGATTTCCAAAACTTGGAGGAGAAGGTGGACGCGCACATATTCTCTGTGCCGGCGGGCATCTACCTCCACGGCATACAGCTTATGAAACGCTTGAAGATGAATTTTGGCGCGGGTGTCATGTTCAATATTCCGGTCAGGAATAGTTACAAGACCTCTGGCGGGCTTCAGACGAGGCTCTATTACGACCAATATCACCTCGAACTTGGCGAAGGGGTCAATGGGCACAATGTCTATAGTACCAACAGTGCTTTTTCGGGGCGTTACGACCTATTGCCGTCGTTGTCGTTGTTTGGCGAGATGGGCTTCATCTACTCGCTCAACCGTCGTATCGACGTTACCCTCACGGGGCTTGGCGCGTATGGTCTGAGTCCCGCAATCTCTGGCGAAAAATATCTCTACGACCCCGACTGCATGTCGGCAGATGCCTACACGGAGCCCAAGTACAACGGTGTGCTTGCCTCTAAGGAGGCGTATGGTGTCAGGTGTCTCAATATTGGCGGTATGGTGGGCATACGTTACCATATTGGTACTTACTCTATCTCTGACGAAGAGCTTGAGCGTGTGCGCAGGACTCGCGATTTTGATGAGATTGAGTTTGCCCGCAATCCTCACTTGGAGTTTGACCTCCTCGATAGGAAAAAACGCCGCGAAGTGGAAGATTCTATCTTTGAACTCGTGGACAATCGCCAGAGTCGCCAGCTTGAGCAGCAGCGCGTCCGCGACAGCATCGCCAAGGCACAAGCCGACAGCATCGCCAAGGCACAGGCTGATAGCATTGCCAAGGCACAAGCCGATAGCATCGCCAAGGCACAGGCTGACAGCATCTCAATTGCCGTAGATACGGCGCACATGGAGGCTGTATTTACCGAGGTGGTGCGCGTGGAGCTTGATAGCATCGTGGTATCGCTCAATCACAATCATTGCAAATTCAACGATTCGCGCCTGCAACTCACACGTAGTCAGAAGAAGAGCATCGACCGTCTTGCATTCTTGATGATCAACTTCCCGTCTATCCACATCATCTGTATAGGCCACACCTGCGACATCGGTACAGTGGAGCAAAACAAGGCTGTGGGTCTCAAGCGAGCCCAGGCGTTTGCCCAGGAACTCATCGACCGTGGCGTATCGCCCGACCGCATCGAATGTCAGTCAAAATGGTTCTTGGAGCCACTCGTGCCCAATACGTCTGAGAAAAACCGCGAAATCAACCGTCGTGTAGAAATCAAACGCCGGTAGATGGTGTAGAGACGCAAAATTTTGCGTCTCTACATTCGAAATTTTTTGCAGAAAAAAGTTGCAAAAATATTTGTTGATTTCAAAAATGTTGTCTAATTTTAGGCAAATAAACATACATCAAATTTCAAACATAAAAACAACAAGATTATGAGCACATTAACACAAAAAATGGTAGCCGAGGGCATCGGCACATTCACATTGGTGCTGGGCGGCTGTGGTACAGCTATCTTCGCTGGCGGCTCGGTTGGATTCCTTGGCGTGGCTATCGCCTTCGGTCTTACGGTAGTAGCAATGGCGTATGGCATCGGACACATCAGCGGCGCGCACCTCAATCCGGCGGTTTCGTTTGGATGTTTTGTCAACGGCAGAATGTCGGGCAAGGAGTTTGGCGCGTATGTAGGAGCGCAGGTAATTGGTGGCATCGTTGCCGCTGCTATTCTCGCACTCATCGCAGGACAATGCGGCGACGGCAAACTTGGTGATTTTGCAGCCAACGGTTTCGGCAAGGATTTTTACGGCAGCGCAGCCGGTTATAAGGATTGCAGCCTTTTGGGTGCATTCGTAACTGAGGCTGTACTCACCTTCCTCTTCCTGATGGTAATCCTTGGCTCCACCGAAAAGCGTGGCGCAGGCATCAACGCCGGTCTCGCAATTGGTCTCACCCTCGTGCTTATCCACTTGATAAGCATTCCGTTGACCAACACCAGCGTAAACCCCGCACGTAGCATCAGCCAGGCATTGTTTTCTGACAATCCCCTTGCTCTCTCGCAACTCTGGCTCTTCATCGTTGCTCCCCTCGTAGGCGCAGGTGCAGCCGGTCTCTGCTACAAGACCTTCCAGAAAGACGAAGACAAGTAGTAGCTACATCAATCAACGAATAAAAAAATCCCTGGCAAACAGACCGTTCGCCAGGGATTTTTTTATATATTCAATTACTTCAATTACTTCAATTACTTCAATTACTTCGGTTACTTCAATTACTTCTTCAAGTTGATCAATATTACGCCGTTTGAACTTTCGCAACCGTAGATTGCTGCGGAGCTTGCATCTTTCAGCACCGATATGTCTTTTATGTGGCTGGGCGTTATGTAGTCGATCTTGTCGGTCTTCATACCGTCCACTACGTAGAGGGCGCAGTTGGAGGCGTTGATGGACGATGGACCCCGGATTATCACGCAGCCATCGCGCAATACTTGGAGAGTGGGGAAGTGGTTGCGCAATACGTCGTATATGTTGGTGTAAGAGTCGTAATCGATGCTGCCTTTGGAGTATTCGATGGCTTGCGTCCTGTATTTTTCCTGGATGTAGCCGTATCCGATTGCTATGTCAACGTTCTTGTCGTTGTTGATAAAATTGAGTTTTACATTGATGGTGTCGGGCGTTTTGTCGTTGATTTTCAAGGTCTTGTTGCTGAAAACCTTAGCCTTGAATTTCAGGTGGTCTTTGGGATTGCAGACAATCATAAAATTGCCGAGCGAATCGCTTACTGCCGCCGATTTGGCGTTTTTGGCGGTGATTGAGATGCCGCTCACGGGCAGGTCGTTGAGGGTGAGCGTCTGCCCATATATCACCCTCGTGCCCTGCGCCGATGCCGTAACTATCGGCGCCAACAACATCGCCAAAATTATTATTATTGATTTAGTCATTTTTGTAGTGTATTGTTGAAGTTTTGCAAATAATAGTTTTGATTATATAGACAATCCCCAATACCAAAAGTTTAATGCCCTATTTTTTTATATTTATGCAGTTGTTAATGAAAAATTAACATTAATTTTCAAATTTTATATTAATTTCGCACCGAATACAAACAATCAATGTTTCACTAAAAAGTAAATATCAATTTATGAAAAAGTTATTTGCGTTAATGGTGTCGTTGATGCTGATGGGCGTTGTCTATACGTCCTGTGGCGACGACGATGAAGATGCACCGGCACAGGTGGCTGAATACACCATCAGTTACGATGCCAATGGTGGTACAGGCTCTGTACCCAGCACTACCTACAAGGTAGGCGACAAGGTAACGTTGTCTGACGGCAAGGGTCTCTCTCGCGAGGGCTATGCCTTTATGGGCTGGTCTTCTACGCCGGAGGGTACTTCGTTTGATGTAAGTGCTCTCAGCGGCAAGAATGTAACCCTCTACGCCGTATGGAAGAAGATTGATGACGACAACAACAGCAACGAAAATGGCAATGAAAACGAAAACGGCAACGATAATCCTGAGGTTGTCGAAGTCAAGGCTGCATTTGTTGCTGCCCCCTCATTGCAGATGCAGCCCAGTATGAATGTTAATTGCTATGCTGACTCGATACCGGGCGATGACATTAGTTATGAATGGAATTTCGGCGATGGCACAGGCAGTGTTTGGGCAAACAACAACGAGTATCAGAAGACACTCGTTCACACTTACGAAACCTACGGTGAATACACCATTACTTTCACCGTCAAGTCAAAGGACAAGAGCGATGTGGCTACGCAGACCATTACGATTCAGCCCGCACCGCCCACATCAATAATGAATCCTACCAAGTATGAAGGTGTTGCACCTTTTACGCTCACGTTTGCAGAGAACGTATTGTACAGCGAGTCTGTTAAGTGGACTATCTATCGTGTAGAAAACGAACAGCGCGATGCAGAGCCTTTGTGTGAGATTACTAACAAGGTCGGCGAGACTCAGCCCTACACATTTGAGAATTCCGGCACCTACTACGTAGATCTCACCGCATACGGTCCTGGAGCAGATGCAGAAGGCAAGTTTATGAGGACGGATACAGTTGTGGTAACTCCTGGCGAGCCTGTAATTCCCGAATTGAAAATCCCTGCCGCCTACTTCCCCAATACTTTTGACAAGGCCAATGTGAAAGTATGGTATTCTTCGGAGGGAAAGACCGAGGCTACGGCACAGACCTCCGCTATTTTCCTCTTCAACGACGGCTCTCTTATCCTCACCACCAATGTGGTGGCTATCGATGGTACAGAAACCAAAAACATTACCGACAATGTAGGGCTTATGCCACTGATTTATTCGTTGACAGATGGTAGCACCTTCGAGGATGGAACGATGGATGTAGGTGTTGCAGCGATGCCCAAATACACTCAGGCTAAAATGGAAAAAGGCGTTCTTACAGTTTCAATTCCTACCGTTGGCGACAATCTGCAATTCACCTTGCAGGACAATGCCAACATTCCCACTCCGACTAAATAATCGATAAACTCCCCAATCAACAAATAAAAAAGGCGCAAACCCTCTCCGGATTTGCGCCTTTTTCGTGTGGAGTGCGGGCGTCTCGCCCGCCTACTTATGGAATGCAGGCGGCTCGCCTGCCTAAAAAAATCTTACAAATTCTCCAATATAAATCTTATAAACTTCCCGTACAGATACCTCGTGGTATTTCCGCCGTAAATGCCGTGGTTTTTGTTTGTGAATTGCATCATTTCAAAATCCTTGTCGGCTTGCACGAGGGATTCTGCGAATACCATCGAATTTTGAGGATGAACATTGTCGTCCGTGCTTCCAAAAGCCAAGAAGAGTTTGCCTTGGAGGTTTTCTGCGTATTTGAGCGGCGCATTGTCCTTATAGCCTTTGTTATTGTGTTCCGGCAGACCCATGTAACGCTCTGTGTAGATATTGTCATAATATTCCCAGTTTGTCACGGGCGCGATTGCGACACCTAATTTGTACAATCCCGGCTGGCGTGTCAACAGGCTGAGCGTCATAAATCCGCCGTAACTCCATCCCCAAATGCCGATGCGCGAGCCGTCGATGTAGGATTGGGAGGCGAGATATTTATTGAAATCCGCCAAATCCTGCGTCTCCAAGTTGCCGAGTTGACCGTAGGTGCATTTCCTGAAATTTTCGCCCTTGCGACCCGTGCCGCGTGTGTCGGTGCAGGCAACGATTACGCCTTTTTGCGCGAGGAGATTGTGCCAGTCAAATTCAAATTCGTCGTTCACCTCGTTGGAATTTGGACCATTGTAGCCTACCACGAGTACGGGATATTTTCGGGTGGAATCGAAGTCGGGCGGCACTATCATATATGCGTTGAGTCGGTCGCCGCTTTTGTTGCGCCATTCAAAGAAACGCTTGTTGATGCCGCCGTATGCTTTGAGCCGCTCGGCAAGCGAATTGTTGTCCAAGACGGGGCGGATGGTCTTGCCGGTGTTGTCGCAGACTGTAACGATGCGCGGCGTCTGTGCGTTGCTGAAAAAATTGAGGTAATACTTGAAATTCTTTGAGAATTGCGGCGAGTTGGTGCCGTTTTGCGTGGAGAGTTTGCGGCGGTTTTTGCCGTTGACGTCCACCGAATACACCGCCACTTGTGTGGTATTGTCGCCAACAGCCGTAAAATAGACCTTCTTTTCGTCAGGGTCGCAGCCAAACAATTCTATCACTTCCTTGTCGCCGCTTGTAACGGCGTTGATGAGGCGGCCGTCCATTCCGTAGCGGTAAATGTTGCGGTAGCCGTCTTGCTCGCTCTGAATGAGGAATCCTTTGCCGTCTTTCAAGTAGTGGACGCTTTTCACGACGTCTTCCTCGATGTATTGCGGCTCTTGCATCGTGAAGAATGTTTTGGTGTTGTTAGTCTTCACGTCGAAAGACAAGAGGTCGAGACGGTTTTGAAGGCGGTTGAGGCGGGAGATTGCCAATACGCCGTCCTGCGTGGTCCATTGGAGTTTGGGGACGTAGATGTCCTTCTCATAACCAAGGTCGGCGGTCATCGTCTTGCCTGTTGAAAATTCATAAATATGAACTGACACCTTGGAGTTTGCCTCGCCAACTTTGGGATATTTGTATTCATAGTTGTAGGGGTAAACGTCGTTGGCATTGTAGCGGTCGGAAAAGTCGGTGTCGTAGTATTGGAGGGTGTAACTCTTGACCTCACTTTCGTCAAACTTCACGTAAGCCAAATATTTGCCGTCGGGTGAAAATTCGTATGCCCTATCAATCCCAAACTCCTCCTCATACACCCAGTCAGGCACTCCGTTGAGGATTTTGTTGACCTCGCCATCGGTGGTTATCTGGACTGGAGAGCTGTTCTGCGCAGTGAGGTCGAGGACATAGATGTTATTGTCAACAATGTATGCAACCTTGCTGCCGTCGGATGAAAGTGTCGCCATACGCTGCATACGGTTTTGTGGCAGCGGCGTGGTTCGCTTGTTCGCTATATCATAAACCTTATAATATGCAAAAAACGAATGACGATAGAGGCTTGATTCATTACTGTAGAAAAGTATTTTGCTGCCGTCGTCGCTCATTGTGTAGCCTTCTATCATGGTCGGCATGTCGATATTTGAAAAATTGACCACGGTGTCCAACACTTCGCCGGTCTTGTACGAATATTTGATGATGCTGTTGCCCGACAGCACGGTGTAACTCTCGCCGTCCTGCATAGACACTATGCCCCGCACCGTGCGCGGATAATAATATCCGTATAAATATTCGTTTAATGTGATTTCCTTGTATTGCGCCGTTGCTGTACCGATAGACAACCCAACGGCAAAAAGAATGGTGATGATGTGTTTCATTTTTTTTATGCATAATTTATAATGCATAATTCACAATTCATAATTCACAATTGGGCTTCCGCCGGATGGCAATTATGAATTATGCATTATGAATTAT
>ODAI010069578.1_pt1 | contig 93596 bp, 78 predicted proteins | sample 1539321 | NCBI WGS metagenome assembly ODAI01 (sample SAMN02144231, study PRJEB22623) | gut metagenome | biome: sheep rumen | host: Ovis aries | place: New Zealand | reverse complement strand
TGATGTGAACCCCGAAAGTTGGACACAACTTTCGGGATTTTCATATATGAAATACACAAAAGAAGAATGGGATAAAGTCCTTGAACTCTATCAAAAAGGGAATGGATCCATCCTCATCTCAAAGATTACAGGCATAAACGAACGATACATCCGACACCGATGCAGGCAATATGACCTTACTGGTACCTGGTGCACGGAAAGGAAAGTTGGCGTTCGCCCAAATGCGGAACTTAAAAAGGCTGTCATAGAAGCCGTTGAGCAACATTCGCTATCTTTGGACGAAGTTACCGTCAATTACGGAATCAGCCTCTACTGTCTCAAGTCTTGGCTGAAAAAGTTCCGTCATGGCGGATACGAGGAACTACTAGCCACCGAGCCAAGAGGGAGGCAACCCAAGGTGCCCAAGCCAAAACGGACAAAAGGAATGAGCGAACTGGAACGTCTCAGGGAAGAGAACGAATATCTCAAGGCGGAGAACGCCTACCTAAAAAAATTAAAGGCCCTAGACCAGAAAGAGAATGCCGAGATGTTCGGTATAGGGCCCAAGTCATCAGAGAACTGAGCGACAAGCACGCTCTGAAGCATCTCCTGAAGGCAGGCGGACTATCCCGCTCCACATACTACTACAACCTCCGCAAGAGGCCAGACCGCTACGCCGACGAGCGTAGCCGAGTCAAGGCCGTGCATGCGCAGAACAGGGGTCGTTACGGCTACCGGCGTATCATGGCCCAGCTCCGAAACGAGGGCTTCTCGATCAACCACAAGACAGTGTACCGACTAATGAAAGAGGAAAAACTGAAAAACGTGCGAAAACGCAATAAGTACCGCTCGTACAAGGGCGAAGTTGGCAAGACTGCGCCCAACATCCTGAACAGGGACTTCGGCACGACGGGCCCGAACAGGAAGTGGACAACCGACGTGACCCAGATAAACATCGGCATGGAAAAGTGCTACCTGTCGCCGATACTCGACATGTACAACGGGGAAATCGTCAGCTACACGATATCGGACCATCCGGACCAGAAGATGGTCATGGACATGCTGGAAAAGGCCTACGCTAAGGGACACACCTGGAAACGTCTGATACTCCACTCCGACCAAGGATGGCACTATCAGCACCGCAGCTATCAGAAATCGCTGCAGGATCATAAAATCGTCCAGAGCATGAGCCGCAAGGGAAACTGCCTGGACAACGCAATGATGGAGAACTTCTTCGGGATAATGAAATCCGAGTTACTCTATCCGAACACCTTCAATGATATGGATCACTTCAAGCGGGAACTAAGGAAATATATCGAATACTACAACAACGACCGGATAAAGCTGCGCCTAAAAGGAATGAGCCCGGTACAATACCGGACTCATAACGCTGTTTTATCCTAACTTTAAACTGTCCAACTTTTTGGGTTCAGCTCACTTTGAGCCGGGGCCTTTGCGTTCCGGAGTGTGTTTTCGATCATATTTTGACCTTTTTTCGTATAGGATGTCCCTATATCGGTCAGTGTGATATATATTTATATTAAACTTAAAAAAGGAGTTTTTTATGGTGTGCAAAAAAATTGCATGTGCTCTTTCCCTCGCCGCGGCGTTCGCTTTCGTGGCTTGTGATGACGAATCCACGTCATTCTCTCCGAAGACCGAAGGCGATGAACAGGAACTTTCCAGCGATTCGAAGGACGTGGATGGTTCCAGCGAGTCTAAGGATGTGAATGGGGATGACGGGAAGGCGGTCTCCAGTTCGTCTGTCGCGGGCGGATTCGACGTGGATGAGATGAAGTGCGACGAGGAAGGCGCGAAGAAGACGAAATCGTACATGGGCCAGGAAATACCCCTTGTTTGCGAAGAGGGCTTCTGGATGCCTGACGAAGAGGCTATGGACGAAATGTACACGTGCGACGAGGAAGGCGCCACCAAGACCGATACGATAACGATGGGAAATAACAGCATGCAGGTTGCTTATGTCTGCGTGGATGGCGAGTGGAAAGTTGATTCCGCGGCCACGGCCAAATGCGACAAGGAAGGCGATGAAATGGAAGTCGACTTCGGTGGCATGGTCATGAAGGCGACCTGTGTCAATGGCACTTGGGTTCCCGATGAGGGGGCCATGGAAGAACAGTTCGTTTGCACGGCGGAAGAAGAAGGCAAAACCAAGGAAATTATGGGTATGCCGTTTGTCTGTACGGATGGCGAGTATATGCCCGATATGGATTTCGACTTTGGTGATTTGCCGGTCGACACGCTTGGCGTAGTTAAAGACTAGTTCCTTCGCCAATACCTTTACGAATAAGCAAAGAGCCCCGCAAGGTCGCGGGGTTCTTTTTTGGGACAAAAAGCCCCGTGCGGGGTGTTTTGGATCGCTTTTTTATATGCGTTAAATTTGAATTTACTTTAAGTTACGCAGGTGTAAGTTTCTCGGGACGTATATTTAGGGCGTATGGGAGATCGTTAACCAAAAAAGGAGTAAAAATGAATCTCAAGAAACTTGCTTTGGCCCTCTCCCTTACGGTGGCCTTCACTTACATGGGATGCGACGATTCCGCAAGTGCCTCCGTGACCGGTGGCGACGAACAGCCGGCACTCTCGAGCGCATCGACCGGCGATGAAGGTGGTGAGCAGACTGCTACTTCCAGCGATGCTAAGGCTGAATCTGCGGATTCGGGCGATGTACCCCCGGCAAGTTCTGCCGATGTGGGCCCTGGCACGATTCCGGGGATGGACTCGTCCTTCGTTTTTGACAGCACGGCCATTGCCGACATGATGAAGTGCGATGAGGAAGGTGCCACGCAGAACCAGATGGGAATCAAGATGACGTGCACCGACGGCCAGTGGACTGTTGATTCCTCTTCTATCGCCGACATGATGAAGTGCGAGGCGGGGGAGACCATGGAACAGATGGGCATGGTGATGAAATGCGAAGACGGTCACTGGACGCTGGATTCGGCCGCGACTGCGGCGGCCAACACGTGCGACGAGGAAGGTGCGACGAAAACCGAAAGCATGTCGATGGGTGGTGGAAATGGCTTCGAAATGACGTACATCTGCAAGGACGGCGAATGGGTCGTCGATATGTCTGGAATGGGCGGCCCCGGTGGTGGCATGAATTTCGGTGATTCCAGCTTCACGATGCCCGGCGGAGGTACGGGGGGCTGGGGCGCGAGGGATTCCTCTAGTACGCAGCCTGCCGGCGAATAAGTTTCTTTCATAACCAACCCTAAAGGCCCGCACTCATCGTGCGGGCCTTTTTGTTATATAATCGTTTGTGCAATCGACCGTTCGCCTTATTAAGCCTGGCGCTCTGTCGAGCGCATGCCTTTCGGCTCGGTCATGGACAAGCAAACTTGTCCGCGACTCTCGCCTTATTAAGCTTTGATGATCGTGTCCTTCGCTAGCACCACGATGCCGGATTCGGTCACGTGGAAGAGTTTCTTGTCGCGTTCCAGGTCGTAGCCGATCTGGAATCCGGCGGGAATGTGTAGCCCTTTCTCGATAATCGCGCGACGGACTTTTGCGCCCGGGCCGATGGTCACGTTCGGGAAGAGGATGGATTCCTCGACGAGCGCGTCCTTCTGAATGGAGACCCCGGGGGAGAGGATGCTTTTCACGACGGTTCCGCCGCCGATGATGCAGCCCGAAGACACGATGGAGTCTATGGCCGCTCCCTGGTGGGCGCTGCCGTCACCCGCGAAGAACCTTGCTGGCGGCTGGTTCCAGTTGAACGTGCGGATGGGCCAGTAGTTGTTGTACAGGTCGAACGGCGGGTTTTCGGAGCAGAGGTCCATGTTCGCTTCGAAGAAGGCATCGAGCGTTCCTACGTCGCGCCAGTAGCCCTTGGTAGATGCCTGTTCGCCGCGCACGATGTTCGTGTTGAAGTTGTAGACGTAGACGGGGTAGTCCTTGTAGAGGCGCGGGATGATGTGCTTGCCGAAATCGGTCGCACCTTCGTTTGCGCCCTTCAGGAGCTCGCGCACCAGGAACTTGCTCGTGAAGATGTAGTTGCCCATGCTTGCAAGGCACCAGCCCGGATGCCCGGGCATTTCCTTCGGGTTTTGGGGCTTCTCCTCGAATCCGATCATGCGGTTGTCCTGGTCCACTTCGATAATGCCGAACTCGCGCGCATCCTTGATTGGCACGGGAATCGCCGCAATCGTAAGCAGTGCGGCGCGACTCAGGTGGAAGTCAATCATCTGGTTGATGTCCATCTTGTAGATATGGTCGCCGCCGAAGATGGCCACGAGATCCGGACGTTCGTCGGTAATGAGGTTGATATTCTGGAAAATGGCGTCGGCGGTGCCCTTGTACCAGTCGTCTCCGGTGCGCATCTGGGCAGGTACCAGGTCCACGTACTGGTCGAGGCTAGCATTCAGGTTCCATGCGGCGGAGATGTGCTTGTTCAGCGAATCGCTCTTGAACTGCGTCAGGACCTTGATTTTGAAGATGCCCGAGTTGATGAAGTTGTTCAAAACGAAGTCGATGATGCGGTAGGTTCCGCCAAAGTGCACGGCCGGCTTGGCGCGGTCGCGGGGGAGGGGCTGCAGACGGCTTCCCTGTCCGCCAGCCATGATCATGCAAAGGATGTTTTTCTGATGTTCTCTAGAATAAGACCAACTCATAAAACCTCAGTTCGTGCTTAAAGCTCTATTTCTTGTATACATGCGTAATTTATGTAATTTTTTTTTGAAAAATCATTTTTTTTGCAAAAAAACACGAAAAAATCGAAAAAAGTGATACCGCTGACCTCAGGTGCCGGATTGGGCGGCTTTTATATGCATTTTTCTGGTGTTGCCCTGCTATTCCGATTTTATTTTTGTAAATTTTACCGCGTTCGAAATTATCGAAACTAAACGTTAAACCAAACAGGAGCTCATAATGAGTCTTACCCTTAACGATATCAAGCACCCGAAGATCAGTACTTGGGTGAATGAAATGATTGCCATGTGCGAACCGGACAACGTCGTTGTCGTTGACGGCTCCAAGGAAGAATACGATGCCCTTATGCAGAAGTGCGTCAAGGCTGGCCTCGCCACGAAGCTCGCCAAGAAGGAAAACTGCTACCTGTTCCGTTCTCTCCCGTCTGACGTGGCCCGCGTCGAATCCCGTACCTTCATTTCCTCTGTGAAGGAAGAAGATGCAGGTCCGACCAACCACTGGATCGACCCGTCTGAACTCAAGCAGACGATGCGTAAGCTCTATAAGGGTTGTATGCACGGCCGTACCATGTACGTGATTCCGTTCTGCATGGGCCCGCTCGGCTCCCCGATTTCCAAGAACGGTATCGAAGTCACGGACTCCGAATACGTTGTTCTCAACATGGACATCATGACTCGCGCCGGTAAGAAGGTTCTCGACATCTTCAATGCTGACGTGAACGCTGACTTCGTTCCGTGCCTCCACTCCGTTGGTAAGCCGCTCCGCGAATGCGAAAGCGACAACGGCATCTGGCCCTGCGCTGACGTTGAATACAAGTACATCACTCAGTTCCCCGAAGAACGCCTCATTTGGTCCTACGGTTCGGGCTACGGTGGAAACGCTCTTCTCGGTAAGAAGTGCTTCGCTCTCCGTATCGCTACCGTTCTCGCTCGCGACGAAGGCTGGCTCGCTGAACACATGCTCATCCTCAAGCTCACCAACCCGAAGGGCGAAGTCAAGTACGTGACTGGCGCATTCCCGTCTGCTTGCGGTAAGACGAACCTCGCTATGCTCATCCCGACTATCCCGGGCTGGAAGGTCGAAACCATCGGTGACGACATTGCATGGATGAAGTTTGGTAAGGATGGCCGTCTCTACGCCATCAACCCGGAAGCCGGCTTCTTCGGCGTAGCCCCGGGTACTTCTGCAGAATCCAACAAGAACGCTCTTATCTCTGCTGAAAAGAACACGATCTACACGAACTGCGCTCTCACTGAAGACGGCGACGTGTGGTGGGAAGGCATCGGCTACCCGGCTAAGGGCAAGCTCGTTGACTGGAAGGGCAAGACCCGTGACGCTCTCCCGAAGGACAAGGCTCCTAAGGGCGAAGAAATGGCTCACCCGAACGCTCGCTTCACCGCTCCGGCTAAGCAGTGCCCGTGCATTGCTAAGGAATGGGAAGATCCGGCAGGCGTGCCTATCTCTGCAATCCTCTTCGGTGGCCGTCGTCCGTCCACCATTCCTCTGGTCCACCAGTCCCTCAGCTGGAACCACGGCGTGTTCCTCGGCTCCATCGTGGGTTCCGAAATCACGGCTGCCTCTACGATTGACGCCTCTCAGGTCGGTAAGATCCGTCGCGACCCGTTCGCCATCCTCCCGTTCTGCGGCTACAACATGGGTGACTACTTCAAGCACTGGATCGAAATCGGTAAGAAGTCTACCGAAGACAAGCTCCCGAAGATCTTCTACGTGAACTGGTTCCGCAAGGATGCCAACAACGAAAAGCTTCCGGGTGGCTTCATGTGGCCGGGTTACGGCGACAACAGCCGCGTGCTCGCTTGGATCTTCGACCGCTGCAACGGTGTTGACAACGCTGTCGAAACTCCGATCGGTTACATGCCGAAGGAAGGCGCCATCAATACTGATGGTCTCGCTGACTACTATAAGGAAACTCTCCCGGAAATCACGAAGGTTGATGTGGAAGGCTGGAAGAAGGAACTCGCTGACGTTAAGGAAAATCACTATCCGAAGTTCGGCAAGCACCTCCCGAAGGAACTCTCCGACATCATTGACATGATCCAGGATCGTCTCAATAAGGCTTAATAGGCATAACAGCCTAGTTTGTTAAGTTCTCCTCCTAACAAACAAGTCCCCGTGGCCGCAAGGTCGCGGGGGCTTTCCTATTTATAGCGGATATGGCGGTTCGAACGGTTTTAGAATGCTTTTTTTACATTTTTTTTGAAAAAAATCGCTCTTTCCCATTTTTTTTGAGTATATTCCAAGTTGGAATAGAAAGAGGTATTGAATGAACCGATATGACTTGGTCCTTCTGGGGCTTATTCTCGAACACGAAAGCAGCGGCTACGATATCATTACAGAAATCCGCGACCGCGAACTGGACCGTTGGGCCAATTTGAGCACATCGACCGTCTACAACCGCCTGGCGACCCTCGAAAAGCATGGCTGCATCGTCGGCCGTTCCGAACGCGATGGCAACCGCCCCGAACGTGTTGTATTCAATATTACAGACAAGGGAAAGGACACGCTCCGCAAGGAAGTCCTCAAGCACTTGACGGGGTTCAACGACGACCCGCGCACGCTCGGTTTTGCATTCCTCTATGGAGCCGAGAACAAGGAGCTGATTCGCACCCTGGAGGCCCATGAACGCCACCTCGTGCTCGAAATCGAGAATCTGGAAAAGATGATTGCCGAAGAACCGCGCCCCACGCTCTACCCGGAAGGCCCGTTCCTCAACTGCATGAGCCGCGACCACATCCTCGTGGAACTCAAGTACGTGCGTGCCGCCATCGGCATCTTGCGCGACCCCATCCGCAACAAGAAGCTCGACGGCTACTTCTATATCAACTTCGGTAACCGCGACTTCGAGAACTTCAATCAGAAGAAAGACTAGTTTTTTCTATATTTACCGCGTTAAATTTAACAACCCCCTCTTACGGAGATACAATGGCTACAAAACAGAAGAAGAGTGTCAAGAAGGTCGCCTCCAAGAAGGCTCCGGCCGCCCAGTACGGCTACTTCGACGACGCTGCAAAAGAATACGTGCTCACCACGCCGGCAACCCCGATCAAGTGGTGCAACTACGTCGGTACTTTGAACTTCGGCGGTATCGTGGATACCACCGGCGGTACCCTGGTTTGCAAGGGCGACCCGGCCCTGAACCGTATCACCAAGTACATCGCCCAGATGCCGTGCTCTGACTTCAAGGCCAGCACCATCTACATCCGTATCAAGGAAGCCAAGGGCTACACGGTGTTCTCTCCGTTTGTCGTTCCCACCCTCACCAAGATGGACAAGTGGGAATGCCACGTGGGCCTTTCTTACATGCGCTGGATTGCCGAATGCTGCGGACTCCGCACCCAGGTCACGATTTTCGTGCCGACGGGCTCCAACACTCTCCTCCAGGACATCCAGGTGACGAACCTCGGTGGTGCCGCCAAGGAAGTGGACATTATCCCGGTCTATGAATTCAGCCACTTCGAAGCTGAAAAGCAGCTCACGAACGCCGACTGGGTCCCGCAGACCATGACCCTCAAGGGCCACTGGGAAAAGGACGGCCACGTCGTTCTCGAACAGTATGCCTACATGAAGCGCGACTACGCCGTGAACTACGTGACCGCTAACTGCAAGGTCGGTAGCTTCGACGGTGACCGCCGCGTGTTCCTCGGCGCGAACGAAATGGGCTCCTGGGCCGCTCCGCTTTCCTTGGGCAACAAGGAACTTTCCAACAGCGAATGCGACCGTGGCGACAACATCGCCGCCCTCATGATTCACGGTGGCAAGATTGCCGCCAAGAAGACTTTCCGTTGCTGCACCCAGCTCGGTCAGGAACAGAGCCTCAAGGTTGCTGCCAAGGCCATCGCCAAGTACCGCGACCTGAAGAACGTCGACAAGGCTTTCGACGAACTTGCCAAGTTCTGGGAAAACTACCTCTCCACGATTCAGGTGAAGACTCCGGACGCATCGTTCAACACGATGGTGAACGTCCACAACCCGCGCCAGTGCCACACCACCAAGAACTGGAGCCGCTACCTCTCCCTGTACCAGCTGGGCTACGGCACCAGCCGCGGTATCGGTTACCGTGACTCCACGCAGGACTTGATGGGTGTCATGAGCCACATGCCGGAAGAAGCCTTGGTCCTCACCAAGAACCTCATCTCCGTGCAGCGCCCCGAAGGTAACGCCATGCACCAGTACGCCCCGCTCGCCCTCGCCGAAGACAACGGCAACGAAGCGAACGCCGGTGACTCCCGCGAAAAGGCTGGCGTCAAGGATGCCAAGGGCAATCCGATGTATGCCGATTGGTACGGCGACGACCACCTCTGGATCATCCTCACCGTGGCTTCTTACCTCAAGGAAACCGGCAAGATGGATTTCCTCAAGGAAGAGATTCCGTTCTACGTCGCCGGCAAGAAGCGCAAGGACCGTCCGAAGGGCACTGTCCTCGAACACTTGAAGCGTGCCCTGAAGTTCACCCGTGAACACCTCGGCAAGCACAACCTCCCGCTCCTCGGCTTTGCTGACTGGAACGACTGCATGAACTTGCCCCTCGGTGCAGAATCCACGTTCAACACCGCCTTGTATGCCAAGGCCCTGCTCGAAATGATGGACATCGAAGAAGCCCTCGGCGACAAGAAGGCCGTCGAAATGTACAAGGGCTGGTACGAAGACGTCAAGGCCGCCTTCAACAAGAGCGCCTGGGACGGCAAGTGGTGGACCCGCTGGTTCGACAAGGACGGCAACGGCTACGGTGTCGCCAAGGCCAAGTACGGCAAGATCTACTGCAACGGCCAGTCCTGGCCGGTTATCGCCGGCATCGCTTACGGCGACCGCGCCAAGCAGGGCATGGACAGCCTGAACAAGCTCCTCAACACCAAGTACGGCGTGAAGAGCTCCACTCCGGGTTACCGCGGCTTTGAACCGGCCGTGGGTGGCATCTCCACCTATCCTCCCGGAGCCAAGGAAAACGGCGGTATCTTCCTCCACACCAACCCGTGGGTGATGATTGCCGAAACCATCCTCGGCCGTGGCGACAATGCCTTCCAGTACTACAACCAAATTAACCCGGCTTCCAAGAACGACATCCTCGACGTGTTCGAGTCCGAACCGTACTGCTATCCGCAGAACATCCTCGGTGACGAACACAAGCAGTTCGGCATGGGCCGTAACGCATGGCTCTCCGGTACTTCCACCTGGACGTACCAGGCTGCCACGCAGTTCATCATCGGTATCCGTGCCAACTACAAGGGCCTCGTGGTTGATCCTTGCATCCCCTCCAAGTGGGATGGCTTCGAAGCAACCCGTAAGTTCCGTGGTGCAACCTACCAGATTACGGTGAAGAACCCGAAGCACGTGTGCAAGGGTGTCGCCAAGATGGTGGTGGACGGCAAGGAAATCGACTCGAATATTGCCCCGATCTTTACGAAGGGTGTCCATAAAGTCGAAGTCACCATGGGCTAATTTGAATTATAACCGTCGTGATACGGCGTTTCCCCAAAGAGGATAACTCCACTAAGGGGTAAAACCCAAGTGTCGTATAGCTCGCCCCCTCACGTACGCTTAGTACGCTACGGGGGATCGCGCCTGGTCTCACTCGGTTCTAATCCAAATTCGAATTTAAAGGTCTGCTTCAAACGAAGCAGACTTTTTCTATATATAAGTGTATGGCGAGTTTATTTGGAAAATGCTGGAATAATTTTGTGCTCTTGGCTGCGGCGGTGCTGTGGGCGGGTTGCTCCGATAGCGATAAAAATGCGGATAAATCCCTAGAGCAGGAAAAGGGTAAAACGGAACAGTCCTTGGACGTGAAAAAGGAAGATGCCGAAAAACTGCGCAGGGATAGTGTATTTAAAGCATCCATAGACAGTGTTTTAAAGTCGGTGGGGCATCTTTCAACGCATGGGACGACTACGCTTTATGGATGTCGTCCAGAAAATGGCTGTTCCGTTAAAAGAGATGAATATGGGATTCCTGTAATAGATGAAAAGTACTTGCAAGGCCGTGCACGAGGCGTCGCAAAAGCCCCTACTTATGAGGAATTGAGTGTGGCAGGTGGCGTTGATGCTGATAAAGCTCTGATTTTAAAGAACATTCGCCTGCGGACTCCTGGATTGCGTCATATTTATAATAAACATTTAAAGAGGAATCCCAGTTTTAGCGGGACGATTGTTTTTCGGTTGAATATCAATGCTGATGGCTCCGTTCAAAAAGTCCAAATAGACTCAACGACTACCGGCAATACGGATTTTGACGAAAAAGTCCAGAATGCGGTAGGTCGCTGGAATTTCCAGATCATGAATTCGGGTGTAGTAGCCAAATTAAATACGGATGTAGTTGCGACTTTCCCGGTACAATTTTATGAAAGAGAACCGGCAAAAATAGGCGATTAAGGGCGATACCTAACGAGCCGGATTTTTGCTTTTTTTGTGGAAATTGGGGATTAAACTGCTGAAAAAACGCCTGTTTGGTACCCAATTTGTTAGCTTGTTTGTACTAAAAAAGTCAAATTTTGCTTTTAGTGGGGATGAAATACACAAAAAACGCCGGTTTAATCCCCAATTTTTGTGCAATATCAGTGTTTGAACGCTGTGAATGTATCATTTTGTGTTAGTTTGTGTGTGAAAATGGGTACTAAAGTGCGTCAAAATAAGTCGTTTGGTACCCATTTTTTGTTTTTTGTATTATTTTTAGTGAAGTATGAATATGTTTTCTAGACTATTTCGCGTGATTTCCCTGCTTGCAGTGCTTTGCGTATGCATTCACGCAGCCGAGGACAAGTTGTTCAACATGAACACTGATATGGAAAAACTCATAGCCCCGTATATCGAAAAGGCCAAGGCGACGTTCCCTGCGGTCAAGAAGAAATACATCGCGGGCGACTATGTGCGCGAAAAGCGTGTGCTGGATGTACAGATTAATCTTGTCGACAAGGACGGGACGAAGGAGATGGTTTTCGTTTTTGTCACCCAATGCCTGGGAAATCGGTTCCAGGGAATTGTTACTAACGATATTCAGCTCCTTAAGGAATACAAGAAGGGCGATGAAGTCTCGTTCACGCAGGACCAGATAAGGAACTGGGTCGTCGTGGATTCCTTGGGCAACGAGGAAGGCAATTATGTGGGGAAGGCCATCGAGGCTTTTGATTCTGGGATTGTCGGCGTCTTTTTCGAGGGGGTGTTCAAGAAGGGCAAGTTTGAGTTCAAGTACCAGGATGCCAAATCGGCGAAATACCAGAACAGCATAGACGGGATTGTATCGCAGGAAATCATTGCGGAAATAGCAAAGCGCTTGAAGACTTCGTACGAAAAGAAACGACGCGAAGGGCAGAAGTTCGAGGAAGGGAAACCGTTCTACACCTACGGGATTTATGACTTCCGAACCGGTGAGATAAAGCCCTGATTCCCCGGTCTAGAACTCGTCCGGCTTGATGACATAGACCGAATCGCGCCATGTCGGTAGGGGCTTGTAGGATTCTAGTTCCTTCCGGATCTCGTAGAAAAGGTTCCCCTTGAAGAATTGGTCGAGGGTCTTTTGGGAATGGAGCCTTGTGAAGATTGCGAACTTTGTCATTTCATGGTTGCAGACGCTTGCCTTGAGGTCGTAATCTATGTATGAGGTGTCCTGGTTGCGCAGGTTGTTGCAACTTTTCACGAATTTCTTTAGGATATAGTCGAACTTGGCGCCGATGTAGTTGTTGTCATAGATGAAATGCGCTTCCTTGAGGGAAGGGTTGAAAAGGTAGATATCCGAGTTCCATGTAAAGTAGTTGGAATCGATGGCAAGCTTGCGGTTGACGTAATTCTGGATGCTGGAATCCAGCTTGAGGTCGATTTCTTCTCGGTCTGCGGGGAGGACCAGCCAGCACATGATGGGGTATTTTGCGGTGAGCGCTATCTTGTCTGCGGTACTGTACGTGCCTTTGCTGGTGTCCCAGAACATGACAATCTTGCTTATGGCGGACGGGGCGACGAACCAGTTGCCCGCAAAGAGGAACGTTATGAATATCAGGATAACCGCAAAGATGCGGGTGAACAAGTCCTGGAAAATCTGTCTCTTGGCATCGGGGCCATAGCCCGTGTCAAGTATGGGATACTCGGCCTTGAGCGCCTCCATTTCCTTGAGCTTGGATTTGAATTGCTCGGCGTTCAGGGGGGAGGTGCCCGTCTCCTTGAATTGGCGGGTCGCGTCCTCGAGTTCGGACTTCAGCTCAAAGTAGTGCTTGAAGTCGGCCTTCGTCTTTTCCAAGTCGCCAGAGGAGTCCTGTTTATTCAGATGGAACATATTCCCCAATATAACAATTGGGCTCCTTTGGAGGGTTTGAAGGAATCCCTAATATTGAAAATTGCTATATTATTCGCGGAAATTTTTAAAAAGGATAGACAATGTCTCTTAAACTTATTACTCGTGGTGTTCTTACCGTGGCGCTTGCTGCGGGTATTGCCTCTGCGCAGCTCCTCAACAGCAAGAGCATGGATGTCGTGCGTGTCGAAAAGGTCGGTTTTTCTGCCGGGCGCATCGATAGCTTGACCCAGGCGCTTGCACTACAGCAGTTCCAGGGCAAGAAGGTGAGCGATGAGACCATGGCCCAGGTTCGTTTTGCTGTGATTGACAACCTTGTTGGGCAGGAACTGGTACGGCTCGAATGCAAGAAGCAGGGAATCAAGGTCCCGGCTGCCCGCGTGGATAGCCTTGCGACCCTCTTCAAGAAGCAGTTCCCGAGCGAGGATGTGTTCCAGAAACAGCTGAAGCAGAGCGGCCAGACGATGGCTCAGTTCCGTGAAAAGCTCGAAGACCAGCTCAAGAGCGAAGAACTCCTCAAGAAAAAGGTGCCCTATCCGAAGGACCCGACCGAAGAAGAAATGAAGGCCTACTGGACGCTCAACAAGAGCAAGGTCCCTGTAAACGATTCTATCAGCGGTGTCCGCATCTACATCAAGACGAAGGGCAAGAGCGCCCAGGACGTGTCGGATACGAAGGACATGCTGAAGGGTATGGCCGCCCAGCTTAGGAGCCAGATCCGTGCCAAGAAGGTTCCTTTTACTTATGCGGTGCAGCTTTTCGCACAGCAGGCTGTCCAGAACAGCGACGATCCCAATGCGAAGAAGACGGGCGGTGCCGTGCTGACCACGCTCAAGGGTAACGGGGCTGCGTTCGAAAAGGCCGTGGCCAAGTTGAACGTGGGTGACATCTCGGATGTCTATAACGACAAGGACGGTGTCGCCATCTTCATGCTCACGGGCAAGAACGATGGAAAGTTCGAAAGCTACCGTAACCAGATCGATACCGGACTTCGCATGCAGGCCGAACAGGAACGCCAGATGAAGCTCAAGGCTTATCTTGACGAACTCGCCAAGGTCTACAAGGTGCAGTACCTCGACAAGAAGTATACCCCGCCGCAGGCTATCGGGGGCAAGTAATGGCCTTCCAGACGACTCATACCGGGCTTATCGAGCTGCGTAGCCGCATCGACAAGCTCTGGGGGTATCTTTGACTTAGAGGCGAAGACCGAAGAACTCTACGTCCTCGAAAAGGACTCTGCCGACCCGAACCTGTGGAACGACCAGGAGAAGGCGCAGTCCATGATGAAGAAAATCGGTAACCTGCGCGGCCTCCTCGATTCCTGGAAGGAGGTCTCCCAGACCTGTGATGACCTTGCCGAGCTCTACGAGATGAGCAAGGACGAGGAGTCTGCCGACCTGACCAAGACCATCGAATCGGATGTCGCGGACTTGCGCGCACGCGTCGAGAAGATGGAATTCAAGAAGATGCTGAACGGTCCGGACGATGCCTGCAGCTGCCTGATGTCGATTCACCCGGGCGCGGGCGGCACCGAGTCGCAGGACTGGGCGCTGATGCTTTTCCGCATGTACACGCATTTCTTTGAACGCGAGAACATGGACTTCAAGGTGGTGGATTTCCAGGAAGCGGAAGACGCTGGCCTCAAGAGCGCGACCATCGAGATCACTTGCGAGAATGCCTACGGCCTGCTGCGTTCGGAAATCGGCGTGCACCGCCTGGTGCGCATCAGCCCCTTCGACGCGAATGCCAGACGCCACACGAGCTTTACCGCCGTGTACCTGTACCCCGAACACGAAGACGTGGAATTCGACCTGGACATGGCCGATGTGCGCGTGGATACCTACCGCAGTAGCGGTGCCGGCGGACAGTACATCAACAAGACGGATTCCGCGGTGCGCATGACGCACTTGCCCACGGGTATCATGGCGAGCTGCCAGACGGAACGCAGCCAGATCCAGAACCGCGAGACCTGCTACAAGATGCTCAAGACCATGGTGGCCGAGCACTACCGCCTCGAAGAAGAGGCGAAGCGCGATGCCCGCATGGCCGAAAAGAAAAAGGTCGAGTGGGGAAGCCAGATCCGTAGCTACGTGCTGCAGCCCTACCAGATGGTGAAGGACCTGCGTACGGGTGTCGAGACCTCCGATACCGCAGGCGTGCTCGATGGCAAGATCAGGCCGTTTATCGATGCTTACCTGCTGAGCACCAGCGAAGAGCAGAAGTAAGCTAGCTTAACAGTTTTTCCACTTCCGCAATAATGCGGTCGCGTTCCCCGCACCAGTCGGGGGCGATAAGCATGTCGCTCGGGCTTTCGCCGCTGAACCGCTCGATGGCGGTATCCGGCCCGATAATCTTTATCATCTCGGCGACGGCTGCGCAGTATTCCTCGAATTCCAGCAGCTTGATTTCGCCTGCGGAAAAATCTTGTGCCATCACAGTGCCCGCGACGATGTGCAGCGGGTGGATTTTCACGGCGGCGAGTTTCAGGTCGCGCACGACTTCGGCGGTACGCTTGAAGTCTATCAGGGTCTCGCCGGGGAGTCCAACGATGACGTGCGTGGTGACGGTGAGACCCGCCGCCTGGCAGCGCTTTACCGCGTCTTCGAAATCGGCGAGTGTATGCCTGCGGTTGATGGCCGCAAGCGTGAGGTCGTTTGCCGTCTGCAGGCCGATTTCCACGATAATCGGCTTCTTGCGGTTCAGTTCCGCGAGGTACTCGATTTTCTCGTCTTCGAGGCAGTCCGGGCGCGTCCCTATCGCAAGCCCCGCAATCTCCTTGTGCTTGATAATCGGGTCGATAATCCCCTTCAGGTGTTCGAGCGGCGCATGCGTGTTTGTATATGGCTGCAGGTAGGCGAGGATGCCCGCGTTCGGGTATTTTTCGCGGAGCCTCGGTACGAACTTGTCGAGCTGTTCCTGGATGGAAACCTTCGCCTGGTCGAACACCGGGCTGAAGCTGCGGTTGTTGCAGTAGCTGCAGCCCGAGAATCCCTTGGTGCCGTCGAGGTTGGGGCAACTCATGCCGCCGTTGAGCGGGAGCTTGCGCACCTTGAGGTAGTTCGGGAAAATCTTGAGCAGTAAATCGCGGTAGGGAGTGTAGTGCATGTCGTAAAAGTAATAAAAGCGGGGCGTTCACTTGTTTTGACTCCCTTTTTTTTATATTCTATTCATGCCGTTTTCAGAAGAATACCTCAAAGATTACGAAAATAAAATTCGGAAGCTCCCTGTCGATGGACTTTATGAAATACATGACACAATTCGTGATCATCCTTTAAAAGCAGACGATTCTCCTGAAAGAGTCCAGATTGTTGAAAAGCGCATTATTGAACTTACTGGCGACAAAGATTCTATTTTGTCTCGTGAAGAGTTTAATAAAAAAGTGGAACAGGAATATATCGAGAAGACAAATCCTTTGGCAGTCGGGCTTGAAATTTTTGGAGTTGTCCTAATTTTAATAGGAGGTGTGTGCACGCGAAATCCCCATCTTGCAGAAATCAGTTCGAATCCAATATCTCTTTTTCTCAGCGGTCTTGGGTGCTTAATTGTAGGATTATGCAATTTAATCGATGGAAAGATTAAGATATACCTAATAGGATGGGCGGTAATCCTGACAAAAAAAGAACATCCGAAAAAGTTCTGGTCTATAGTGGGATTCTTTTGTATTGTCGGGGTTTTCTTTTTAGTTAAGGCATGTCAATGCTGGTAGGGTAAGTTGGATTTATTTTGGGGGAGGGCGCTATCAGTATGGTGAGATTGCATCTCGCATCGGAATAGCGAGATGGACGCCTACGGCGTCCGCGGCTTCGGCTCGGTCATGTCGGCAAGCAAGCTTGCCGTCGCGACACTCGCCTTGCACGCTTTTGCCAAAACGTACACTTCGTTAGCATTTTGCCCTCAGGGTTACGCCTGGCAGCGAGCCTTTTTTTTGTGAAAAAATCCCATTGGGCGAATACGGATGTATATTATGAGTATTGATATTTGAGGATCTTTTATGAAACGACTGGCTTTGACCCTGGCTCTCGTTGTTGTGTTCTGTGCGGTGGGAGCCTTCGCAGCCCCGAAAAAGGGAACTATGACAGACGCTCGCGACGGCGAGTCGTACCAGACTGTAAGGATTGGTAAACAGATTTGGATGGCAGAGAATCTGAAGGTGAAAACCGAGGGTAGCTTGTGCTACGAGGATAAGGAATCGAGCTGTCAGAAATACGGTTGGCTCTATAACTGGGACGCGGCAAAAGTTGCCTGCCCCGTAGGCTGGCACTTGCCCAGCAAAGAGGAGTTCGAAATTTTGTTTAAGTTCGTGGGCGGGGCTCAGGAAGATGCTTGGAAATGGGAAAATGCGGGGAAAATGCTGAAGTCCACCAACGGATGGAATGAATATGAAGGAAAAGATGGCAATGGTAATGATGCTTTCGGGTTCTCGGCGCTCCCTGCTGGCTACAGGAATGGCAATGGGGATTTCAACAACGAGGGCAACCGTGCGTACTTCTGGAGTTCTACAGAGAGCGTTAGCGGCAGCGCGTACTACATGGGCTTGGACTTCAGCAAAGACGATGCGTTCCTGAACAGCTTCTATAAGACCCACGGGTTCTCGGTGCGCTGTGTGAAGGACTAGGCAAATTGGCTCGGAAAAACCATGCAGCTCCCAGGACGGGAACTGTTTTGTGTAAAGTTTTTATTTTTTGAAAACAACTCCGTATCCGCGGTACTTGCAAACAGTTTCTGTTTTCAAGACTAATGGACCTAAAATTAGCGATGTTGTTGTTTCTTCCGCGCGGATTCCGATAACTTCATCAAAGGCTCCGCCTCTATAATCAATAAATTCCATAATGCCACAATTTTCGTTTTCTGGCTTGCTCGAATACGATATTTCTTGGTACGATGCATAATCAGAAGGTGTGAAAATTCCTTCTTGCACCACAATTGGATGATGGATCACCTTTGTGCATCCAACAAGCATTAATGCTGTAATGCATAATGCGATGACGTTTTTGTTCATAAAAAACACCTCTAAAAAACGTTTATATAAATATACAAATCTTTTTGAAAGGAGTGGCTTAATAGCGAGATTGCCAAAACGTTCACTTCGTTCCGCTCCGCGGTAGTCGAACTCACGACTACGTCGCTCGTCCGGAATCTCTCGCTATTCCGGATATAAAAAGAAAACCACCCAGGAGGGTGGTTTTTCTTTTTATCGGAATAGCGAGATTCGAACTCACGACCTCTTGCTCCCGAAGCAAGCGCTCTACCAGGCTGAGCTATATTCCGGTTTTGTGGGCACAATTATAGATAAAAAGTGCGAGTTTTCAAAGGGGTCGGGGGCGAAAAATTTGTAAAAATACCCAAAATTTACTTCTTTCGGGCGTTTTTCTTGGCCTTTTTGGGGTCGGGGCGTGCGGGGACGTCGCTTTGGGCGGGTTTCCCGAGGACCATGATGCTCGAACCTGCGTTGTCGGGTTCGACCTTGTACAGGCGGATGCGGTTGTTCCATTCGGACCGGACCTTGCGGTCAATGATGCGCTTGACGTTCCCGTAGCTCGGGTTTCCGCCGCCGTGGATGACCCGGAGGACCTTGAGGCCGGCGATGGTGAGGTCATCGATGCGCCGCTCGACGGCTTCCGCTGCTTCGTCGGCGGTCATGCCGTGCAGGTCAATCTCGTCTTCGGGCATGGGGAGGTCCCAGGCGGCGGGGTTGCGGCGCATCTTGCGCCCGCGCGCCATGCGCACGGGCCTCGCGGCGGCATTCTCCGCATCGACGCGCATCTGCTCGTCCTTGTCTTCCATGCGGTGGTTCATTATCCACTGCATCTGGAATTCTTCTTCAGCATTCAGGGGCATCTCAATTCCTCGACCCAAATATAGAAAGCGGCTCCGTGGTTTGCGCTCTAGACGACGAAGTTCTGGTGGTAGTTCCAGCTCCACTGGTCGGGGTGCTCCGCTATCCAGCGCTCCGTCTCGCGGGCAATGTCCTTCACGAGGGAACTTTCTCCGGCCTGGCTTGTGGCCTTGCCGGCAACGGTCTCGTCGTATTTCGGCGGGTAGAACGTCTCGAACCGGATGACGATGCTCCCTTCGGGGTACTTGCTGTCGCGGGAGGGCGATCCGCGCATTTCTGTCCAGGTGCGGAAGGTGACGATGCCCGCTCCCATCTGGTTGATTTTCTCGATGAGCCGCAGATAGAGTGTGGTTTGCCGGCCGAACAGTTCGACGGTGTTTCCCTTCGTGTTTTTCCCTTGGTCATAGACCATCGCGAGAATCCCCTTGGTGCGGAAGAGCTCGCGGATGAGCCTGCCAGTTTCTTCGGGGTGGTATTCTGTGAGGTGCGGGTCGCTGCGGAGTTCCGCTAGCACGTCGCGGAAGGCAATGTCTCCGACGGAATCGGTGATGAGGTGCACGTGCTCGCTGTAGCGGCAGAGCACGCGGTGCATGAGTTCGAATGACCCCTGGTGGATGCTGATGCCTGCGATGGGGGCGCCTTTTTTTGCGCATTCGGCAACGGCGCCTTTGATGATGCCCTCGTTCTCGAACACGATGCGGCGTTCCACGCTCTTGAAGCGGGCGAGGCCGCGGTAAGAATCCAGCGCGTTCCAGAAGATGCCGCGGAACATGTCGCGAGCAGTCACCTTCTGCTTCAGATATCCCCTTGCCGCGTCCAGATGCCTTACGACACGCCCGTAGGCGCGTTCGGTGTGGAGCGCCTTGTAGACGGGGAATGCGATGGCGAAAAGGAACGAGTAGAAAAAGTCCGGCAGCCGCAGCAGGATGTTGAGCAGTAATTTGTATGTAATTACCTTGAACTTGTACATGGGGGCGCGGCGCCTGCCGATCAGGAATTACGCTTCCTCGAACTCCAGGATATTCCTTCCGAGTTCGCGCTCGAACACGCGTCGCGAAAGGCCTTCGCCTGCATAGCTGATTGTGGGCGAGACCTCGTAGAGCTTGCCGGGCTTCACCTCGACATGCGCCTTTACGAGCCATTCGCGGTGGAGCTTGCCGATCATCGTGCGGGCCGTCTTCGGGCTGTCCGTGCCTTCCGCGTTCTTGACCGGGCTAAATTCCTCCTCGCGGATGACGCCGAAGGGGAGCATGGTGCCGAGCTGCGGGAAAGCATCGAATAAAAACTGTTCGAACTTGAAGCAGTTCTCGATGCCACAAACCGTCTTGCGGGCCGTGTGCCACGGGAGTTTGCCGGTCTGCAACTTGCGCAGTGCCGAGACTTTGAACAAATGAATGGCGAGGTTCCCGCCGTCAAATACCAGGCTTCCATCCGGGTTTGTCATGTCGCGGTATTCTTCGGGCAAGTCGCTGTATTCGACCACGCCGGGCTTGTTGTTCTGGAAGGCGAAAATGCCCACGCGTTCCTGCGCGTTCGCCTTGTGAACGACCTTCGATGCGCTGGCCATCATCCCGTTGTCGGCGAGAGCCCCGATGAATGCGGGGTCGCAGATGCGGCAGAGCGCGTTGTCGACGCTGTAGAGGAACACGTATTCTATACCCTTCTCGACGAGCCATGCGAGCGAACCGCTCTGGGCGAGCGCGCGGAAGCACCCGCCGTTGCCATCGGGTACGAGAGCGAGCCTGTCGCCGTCGAGCACGGCCTTGCCATCGGGCGTAAGCGCGCAGATGGTTCCCTGCTCAAAAAAGCGGATGTTGTCGCGGTCCATCCCGAAGAAGTTGTGTTCGGTAAAGAAGTTGACGGTCGCCTCGTGGTTCAGCGGGCTCGTCATGATGCACCACGGAATCGGGTGGCCTACGCGAGCCGCGAGGTTCTGCAAGCGTTCCGCCTGCAGTTGGAACAAACTCTTGTGGCTCGGGAGCCCGATATCGAACATTCCCTTCGGGCCGTCGAACCCGAGGCGCGAACCCTGGCCGCCCGCGACGAGGAACGCCGCCACCTTGCCCTTCCCGAGCAGCATCTCTCCGATTTCTTTCCAGTAGTCGTATTTCAGGTTGTCTTCCGCAATCCGGAACGGCATGGGCTTCAGGTCGGCAGAAACGTTGTCCGCCTTGCTCGCGTTTGACTTTTCGGCGTAGAGCGCCTTCAGTTCTTCCCAGTCCTGGCTTAGAATGTCGCGTTCGAGGAGCTTGCGTGCATCCCCGGAGAGTGTTTCAAGGTGCGCCGCCAGTTCCTGCTGGCCGGCCGCGTTCAGAGTCTCGATAATATCCATGCGTCTTAATATAGAAATATCGCCTCTGATGTCTGCGTAAAGGGTATAATTGTTGTTGGATACCCTTTTTTGCGAGAAATTCAGTAGTTGCTTTAAATGATTATGATAAAAGAAATATATTTGTAATATGAAGACTTTTGTATGCTTTTTCTCTGTCTTGTGTTGCCTTGCAACATCTGTCCTTGCTGCACACGTGGCTGTCCTTGAAACTACGGCTGATCCGGTCACTAAGGAAATGGTGTCTGCATCGGACCGTCAGTACCTGACGAACGTCCTGCGCGAGGAGGCTGTGAAACAACTTCCTGCGGCCCAGGATTACACCATCATGACGCGAGAGAACATCCAGCAGATGCTTCCGCCGGGCAAGGCTATCGAGGACTGCGAAGGAAGCTGCCTCGTGGAAACCGGCAAGAATATTGCGGCGGATTACGTGTGCCAGGCGCGAATCGGGAACTTTGCGGGTGAACTGACGCTCTCGGCGGAACTCTATGAAACGGCGGGCAACAAGCTTATTGCAAGTTTCAACGGACAGGGCACCAACTTGAAGGAACTCCTCACGCTCATCAGGCAGCAGGCTCCGGATTTCTTCAAGAGCGTGAAGGGCAACACGACGGGATTCTCCGGCCTCGGTGCCGTGGTTCCCGGATTCCTGGAAGTGACCCCCGTGCTCGGAGGGGATGTCGCGAAGAAGGGCAGACTGAGTGTCACGGTCGACGGGAAGGCTGTAGAAGGATCCAAAGTCCAGCTCGACCCCGGTGACCATACGGTGCGAGTGGAACACCCCTGCTATGACCCGGCCGAATTCAATGTGTCAATCGAAGAAGGCAAGACTCAGCTGTTCAACAGAGAAATGAAGCGCGGCAAGGCGAAACTCGAACTTACGGCCGAACTCAACGGCGTGTCCCAGGTGGTGCCCGTTTTCTTTGACGGCGTCCAGGTGGGTGAGACTCCCTTTGCGGGAAAGATTCCGCTTTGTTCCGAAGTGACCGTCAGGGGCGAGGGATGGAGCGAAAAGGTGTTTGTGCATCCGAAGTGGCATGAGACGGCGAAGGTGACGCACAAGTTGAAGCACTCGCCCGACGTGGTCGCAAAACCCGCGCTGCGTTCGCAGCAGGCTAGTTCCGCTCCGGTGGCCGAACCCGCTGCCAACGACAATGCGAATGTGGGGGAAAGCATTCCTGCAAATGTTGAAAGCAAGAAGGGCGGCGCTGCCGGCTGGGTTGTTCTTGGAATCGGAGCCGCTGCTACGGTAGCGGGTGCGGTGCTCGCCGTCATCGGGAATAACCAGGCGAAGGATGCGTCTGAGAAATCTTACTCGACGGTTGCAGAGTACCAGCAGTATCATGACGATGCCGTGGCCGGACAGAAACTCCGCAGCATTGGCGTCGGCCTTGCGGTTGTCGGTGCCATCGGTGTCGGCGTAAGTTTCTTGTTCTAGGGGTGGAAAGATGAAAGATTTTATTCGGAAATTTTTGCCATCCGGCGGAATTGCGGTAGGGGCGGCATTGGCCCTCGCAGCTCTTTCTGCCTGTACCGACTACGTGGCACAGATGGAAGGCGATTTCGAAGCCTGGGCGTCTTTGCAAGGTGATGAAATTCCGCTGTCGACCACGAAACCGAGTTCCTCGGCTTCTGTTTATGTGGCGACCGGCTCCATGCTTGATGATCGTGATGGACAGATTTACAAGACTGTCACGATTGGTTCGCAGACTTGGATGGCGCAGAATTTGAATTATGCCCATCCTGACAGCTCTTATTGCTATGACAATGTAGTTGCCAATTGCAATACTTATGGCAGGCTCTATACATGGTATGCTGCTATTGAGGCCTGTCCGAGTGGGTGGCATTTGCCGAGCTTGGAGGAATACCAAACGCTGTTTGAAACTGTGGGTGGCAGTGATGCTGCAAAGAAAAAACTCAAGTCTACGAGTGGTTGGAGCGGTGGCGCCAATGGCACGGATGATTACGGATTTACCGTTCTCCCGGCGGGAAGTCATTTTTACTTTTCGTCGGATATGGGAGAAGAATCGTTGTTGTGGACGACTTCACAGACGACTTATGGCGATGTAAACTATGTTTATTTTATCCAGTTCTCGAGTGCGGGCCTTTGGGATATTTCCTCTTATAGAAATAAAGCCAATTCAGTCCGCTGTCTCCTAAACTAGAGTGAAAAGCATGAAAAACGTGGTTGTCTATTTTTCGCTAGCATCTGCCATTATCGCTCTTTCCGCATGCACGGATTACGTCGCCCAGATGGAATCCGACTTCGAAACGTGGGCCTCCCTGCAGGGCGGGGACTATCCGGAATGGGGTGGCAACGAAGTCCCGCCGTCCAGTTCTTCGGCTTCATATACCACTTCCGTAGTGACGGGTTCCATGCTTGACGAGCGAGACGGCCAGATTTACAAGACAGTGACAATTGGTTCGCAGACTTGGATGGCGCAGAACCTGAACTTCGCATCGGATTATTTCTGGAGCTATTGCTATGATGACCTGCCGAGCAACTGCGCCAAGTACGGAAGGCTCTACACGTGGGCTACGGCCATGGATAGTATCGGCGCGTTTAGCACGAATGGCAAGGGATGCGGTTATCAGGTTTCGTGCTCGATATCATATCCTGTGCGCGGAATTTGCCCCGAAGGTTGGCATTTGCCAAGCAAGGAAGAATGGGAAGTGCTGCTTAATGCGGTCGGTGGTGAAGATAATGCAGGAACCAAGCTGAAATCAAGCACCGACTGGCTTAATGGTGGCAACGGACTGGATTCGTATGGATTTAATGCTTTGCCTGCGGGCATGAGATATGAAACTTTGGGATCCGACGATATGGGTGAGGACGCCGAATTTGTAACATCATCGGAGTATGTCAGTAGCGGGCTGTATTATGATCAGTATGTCGCTCACTTCTATGATTCGGCCACATGGGTGACCATACAGTTTTCTGGAAAAAACTACGGCTACAGCGTCCGCTGCGTCCAGAACTAGAATGTCTGCCGTGAGGCAGTACGCATTACCTTAAGCCGAAGAATATCACCATGCTCACGATAAGCGCGAAGATGCTTATCAGGTGCATACGCCACACAATCTTCGAGTTCATCAGGGGCTTGCTCGGGAAACGGCCTTCCCACTTTTTCTGGTAGTGGTGGTGGAGCGGCGCACAAAGGAAAATGCGCTTGCCCGTGCCGGTTGTTTTTTTGGTGAACTTGAACCAGAGAATCTGAAGCAGCACCGAGCAGGCCTCGGCGATGATGATGATGCATACGATGGGGAGGAACAGCCCCGCCTGCACCAAAATAAACATGATGCCGATGGTGGCGCCGAAGCCCACGGAACCCGCGTCACCCATGTAGATTTCGGCGGGAGGGCTGTTGAACCACAGGTAGGCGAGCAGTGCGCCCGCGATGGCCATGGCGATGGGGAATAGCTCATCGCAGCCGGGCAGGTACGGCACGTGCAGGTAGGTACTGAAGATGAAGTTGCCGCTCACGTAGGCGACAAGCCCTACGAAAATCATGCTGGTAAGGATGGGCACGGAAACGAGGCTGTCGAGACCGTCGGTAAAGTTCGTCCCGTTCGCGCTGGCCGCGATGACGAACGTCATGAAGGCGACAAAAATCCAGTTGGGGAGGTGCAGCTGGAATACGTCGATGGGGCAGAAGGGGATGGTCAGGTCGCCCTTGAGCTCGGGGATGAACTTGTAGCAGAAAATCGCGACGATAAGGCTGAACAGGAAGTAGAGGAACAGGCGCAGGCTGCTGGAGATGCCGTCGGCCTTGTCCATGTAGTCGGCGGCCTTGAGTTTGCCGAGCTTGATGAGGCGTTTGGCGCGGACCTTCGCGATGTCGTCGATGGCGCCCACGGCGGAGAAGGCCGCGAGAATCACGAGCGTCGAAATGGTGTAGCCGTTCATCTTGCAGACGAGGAGTGAAACCACCTCGACCACCACCACCAGGAGCAGCCCGCCCATGATGGGTGGGGACTTGGTCTTACCGTCCTTGTCGAAGTCGCTGGTGGCGTCGAGCCCCTGCAACAGGCGGATGTACTTGGGCATGAAGAACAGCACGAGGATGATGGAGAGCATGGCGGCCGAGCCTGCGCGGAAGAGACGGCCATCGAAAATGTCCATGCTGGTAACGTGATAAAGCCAATGACAGAGCATAGTTATAAAATCTTAGATTTTCCCGGCGAGGGGGTTGTGTCATCCTGAGCGGAGGGCGCAGCCCGTAGTCGAAGGATCTGGTGTTTAAACTTGTGTTTTTTCTTTGCAAAGATAAAATATTGTGCCTGCGTTGGCTTTGGACTGCCCGAAATTTCTACATTATGGGGCATGAGTGAATTGCGTATCGATTGCCCCCATTGCGGAGCCACCTTCAACGTCATGCTGGACGGGGAGCCCTCGTCCATGATGGTCTTTGCCTGTGCCAAGTGCAAGACCCCGCTGATGCACATGGCCGGAGTGACTTCGGAACTGGACCGGGAGGAGTTTGCGCGCCTCCGCGAACGCCTGAACCGCGTGCTGAGCGCCGTCATGAAGCGCGAGGGCGAGGTAAGCGAGGTCGCTGCGTCTCTCAAGAAGCTCGTGGATGAGTCGAACGCCCGTGCCGAGGAGCGCGAGTCCGAACCCGCTGTCGCGATATCCGACGAGGCGCTAGCGGAACTGCAGAAGGGCCTCGACGAGATGGACGTGGACAGCTTCCTGGAAAAATTGTAATTCATGTTAAACTTTTTCATAGCAGCCCTCGTGGTGGCGCTTGCCCCCGGCCCCGACAACCTGTTTGTGCTCGCCCAGAGCGCGACTCACGGAGCGCGTGCTGGATTCAGCGTGATTTGCGGGCTGTGCACGGGCATCTGCGTGCAGACGGTGCTCCTGATTGTTGGGGTGTCCGCGCTGATTGCGGCTAGCCCGATTGCTTTCTTTGTGCTGCAGTGCTGCGGGGCGGCATACCTGCTTTACCTCGCGTACAAGAGTTTCCAGGTCCGCGCTGGAGTGGTGAAATTGGACGCGGGTGATGCTGGCGAGATGCGCGCGGGCAAGGAAGGCGCGGGCCTTTCGTTCCGCAGGCTCTACCTTCGCGGCATCATCATGAACATCACGAACCCGAAGGCGGTTCTTTTTGCGCTTTCGTTTATTCCGCCGGCGGTCGACATGAGCCGTGACATGAGCCCGTCGCTCCAGATGGTTGTTCTCGGGGCGGAATTTGTGACGGCGACCTTCATCGTGTTCGGCTCCATCGCGCTACTTGCGGGCGCCGTGAAGAAATTCATGCTCAACAGCCCGAAGGCGAACCGCAATTTGAACTGGTTCAGCGGCTGCGTGTTTATCGCCCTCGCCATTGCGCTGTTCGCGCTCTAACGGTCATCCCCGCTATACGATACTTGGCAACTTGTTGCCATAGTAGAGTTATCCTCTTTGGGGAGAAGGCGGGGATCTCCATTTAGGTGAGTTGCTTCTGCACCAATTCGAGGATCTTTTCAATCGCCACTTCGGGCGCGTCGCTGGTGTCTCCGCCGGCGGCACGGGTGTGGCCGCCACCGCCGAATTCGCGGGCAATCGCGTTCACGTCCACGATGTAGTTGCTGCGCAGGCTAATCTTGTACTTGCCGTTTACGGGGTATAGGAACAGCGCCACTTCGGTGCCGCCGACTTCGCGGATGGTGTCGATGACGTTGCTGAGTTCCACGGGCGTGACGCCGAATCGTTCCATGTCTTCGGGGGTGATGTGGGCGTAGACCACTTTACCCCCGAGCCCGAGCTTGCAGTTCTGCATCACGAACCCGGTCACGAGCGTCTGCTTGTAGGTGCGCGTGTAGTACGTCTCGTTCACGATTTTCGCGAAGTCGATTCCCTTCTCGATGAGGTCGCCGACCACCTGCATGGTGCGCTTGCCCGTGCTGCTGAACTTGAAGGCGCCCGTGTCGTGCACAATGCCCAGGTACAGGCTGTTCGCGGTCTCGCGCCCGACCTTCGCCTTGTCGAGATTCACGTACAGCACCTCGCATGCGGAACTCGCCTCGGGTTCCACGAGGTTCAGGGTGCACAGATTCAGCGGGTTAGAAATGTGGTGGTCGATGTTTATCGTTTTTTTCGCGGCACGGATGCATTCCGCGCCGTTCGCCCCCACGCGCTCGAAACTCGGGGTATCCATGAGGAAGGCGAGGTCGTAGGGTTGCCCGCCGTTGCATTCTGCGGTGTAGGCCTCGCGCGCATCGCTTGCCCCGCGCAGAATCCGGTAGCTCTCGGGGAACTTCTCGAGGAACAGGTCCGCACGGATTCCCGGGAAATTGTCGCGGATGTAGTTGTATATGGCCGTGGTGCTGCCCACGCAGTCGCCGTCGGGCCTCACGTGCCCGAAAATCGCCACCGTCTTCGCTTCGCCCAGGAATTCGTCAATCGTCATGTTCAATCCTTTTTGCGGGGAATATAATAAAAACCGGGTGGAGGCTAGAAGGAAAATTTGCTAAATATACAACGTAACGTAGGAGGATTTTCTGTATGAAGCGTTTTTTGCTGGGATTGGCTCTCGCATTTTTTGCCGCCTGTGATGACGAGAGCAGTTTCGTTCGGCCGGGGGATGAAGATTCCTCTTCTTCTGTCATCCCCGGCTCGTCCGGGAATCTATCCAGCAGCAGCGTGCGTTCGTCATCCTCGACTCCGGTCGAGGATCTGTCTAGCAGCTCCGCGCGCTCGTCATCCTCGGCTCCGGTCGAGGATCTGTCTAGCAGCAGCTCGGCGAAGTCAAGTAGCAGCATTGCTTCCAGCAGCTCTGCAAAATCCAGCAGCAGTGCGAAGTCTTCCTCGTCGGTGCCGTTGAGCAGCAGCGAATACGTGCCGTTCGATCACTCCCAAACATTGGCTGGTGCTTGGCGTATAGGTGAGGATAGGTACAAAACTTTCACGGATCCGCGTAATGGCCGTAGCTATTATTATATAACAATAACGGGACATCCGTTAACAGGAACAGGAAATGTGTCTGTGACCGTGATGGCGGAAAACTTGAATATCGGCGAGATGGTGCTCGGCGAAAACGACCAGAACAATGATTCCAAGATTGAACGCTACTGCTACAACAATGATACTACCAAATGCGACGAATTTGGTGGCCTCTACCAGTGGGCCGAGATGATGCAGCTGCCGAGCCGCTGCAATACCGAGAGTTGCACCGACCTTATTCAGGAAAACCATCAAGGAATCTGCCCCGATGGTTGGAGGCTGTTCACGTATGAAGATTATATTGTTGTTCGTACTGCCGAAGGAAATGATGATGGTGTAAAGGGGCTGCGCTCTACATATGGTTTCAGCGGAACGAATAGCAGCGGATTCTCTTTGGTTGGCGCGGGAATGCGCGGCTCGACCGGAACATTTTCGGGCTTAGAAGAAAAAACAGCTTGGTTCCGCCCAGAGGAATACGCAGAAGAACCTAATGTTCGTGCTCACCACGGTCTTATAAGTACAAAGGATACTGCTCCGCAACAGAATCATAGAGAACTCAAGGAAAAGGGCTTCTCCGTCCGCTGTACTAAACTAGAAGAATAAAAACACATCAAAATCATCTTTTTTAGGAAAAGCGAATGCTTTTCCTGTCCAAATTTTTACCTAAAAGGGCCAAAATCATGTCCAAGAACGTCAAGTCCAACAACAAGAACACCAAAAAATCTGCTTCCAAGGCAAAAAAGTCTACCCGCAACAACTACAAAATGGACGCCTAGAAACATCTCCTTGCAGTTTAATTCTGTACCCGCTGTTCGCGAAGGCCGAAGTGACAAATCGTCGCAAGGCTTTCGCAGTACCAGCTTCGGAACGTTCCTGGAATAAACGGTCTTATTCCAGAAACACACTCGTATTTCTTTGCGGAGAGGGGCGTTTTGCTAAGCAAACAATGGAACGAAGTGATTTTGTTTGCGTGCGAAATGAACCTCGAAGCAAACTCTTTAACGAAAAGCAGGTCTGGACCTGCTTGAAAAGATCCCCACCTTGGTGGCCACGCGCACTAAGCACTAAAGTGCTAAGTGCTGTCCGCCCGCCTGCGCGGGGATGACATTTTTTTTCTTTTGCCATTTTTTACCTCTTTGAAAAGATCCCCGCCTGCGCGGGGATGACGAGAATTGGCGCGGGGATGACGAGAATTGGCGCGGGGATGACGAGAATTGGCGCGGGGATGACATTCGGGTCTGGATCCTTGAGTTGGGTTAGAGATTGCTTCGCTGCGCTCGCAATGACATTTTAGGCCGTTTTTGCACCCAATTTTCGCTTTTTCCGCACAATTGCCCGCCTTATTATTTACTATTATTCCCCCCAAATTGCATTTTTGACTGGGTCCTGTGACCAGATTCGCCAATTCCACTGGTGCAAGAGCAGGGAAACTCGGACAAAAACATGTAATGAAACAACAATCAAAAAAAAGGAATGGCTATAATGGCTACTATCACTAAAGAAAAAGCTGCAGAACTCACCGCCAAGTTTGGTGCAAACGAAAAGGACACCGGTAATGTCCGCGTCCAGATCGCAATCCTCACGGAAAAGATCAAGAATCTGACGGAACACATCAAGAGCCACAAGAAGGACTTCCACTCCCTCCGTGGTCTGTCTGCCATGGTTGCCAAGCGCCGCAACCTCCTCAAGTACTACGGTGAGCAGGACATTCTCGCTCAGCGTGCTCTCATCAAGGAACTCGGTCTCCGCGGCTAATCTGCGGACTGGAGATAATCTATGTCTATTGACGCATACCATCAAAAATACGGCAAGATGCTCGACCCGAAGGAAGTGTCGGTTACGCTCCCTGACGGCCGCGTCATCACGTTCGAAACGGGCCGTATTGCCAAGCAGGCACGCGGTGCCGCAGTCGCCAAGATGGGCGACGCGTTCGTGCTCTCTACTGTCTGCTACGGCGAAGAGAAGGAAGGCGATTTCTTCCCGCTGACCGTCGAATACCGCGAAAAGGCCTACGCTGCTGGTCGCCTCCCGGGCGGCTACAACAAGCGCGAAGCCGGTCGCCCCTCCGACGAGGAAACTCTCTCTGCCCGTATCATCGACCGCCCGATTCGCCCGATGTTCCCCGAGAACTTCACGCGCGAAGTCCAGGTGATTGTGCAGGTTCTTTCTGCTGACCGCAAGTTTGCGCCGGATGTGCTCGGCGTGTCTGCAGCATCCCTCTCCATCGGTCTTTCCGAACTGCCCTTCGAACAGCAGGTTGCCGCCGTACGCGTGGCCGTGGTCGATGGTCAGAACATCGTGATGCCCACCTACGAACAGATGGCCTGCGCCGATCTGGACCTGGTGGTCGCCGGTACCGAAGATTCCGTCTGCATGGTGGAAGGCGGTGCCTACGAAGTGTCCGAAGACACGATGATCAACGCAATTCTCGCCGGTCACGAAGCCATCAAGCTCATGTGCAAGGCCCAACAGGAACTGGTGGACCGCTGCGCTAAGCCGAAGATGGAACTCAAACCGCAGCACGTTGGCGAAGCCCACGAAAAGCTTCTCGCCACGGTGAAGGAAGTCGTGTGGGACGAACTGAACAAGGACGTCCACTCCAACATGGTGAAGACCGACTTCTATCCGGCTATGGCAGACCTCTGCGCGAAGATGCTGGAAGACGAACGCATTCTCGCCATCATTGGCAAGGACGAAGAACAGGATCCTGCTCTCGTTGCCGACGCGAAGGCAATCTTCAGCGACTACGAACGCACTGCCATGCGCGAAATGATCCTGAACGAAGACGTGCGCCTCGACGGCCGTACTACGACCGAAGTCCGCCCGATCGAAATCGAACTCGGCGTTCTCCCGAGCGCTCACGGTTCTGCGATCTTCCAGCGTGGCGAAACCCAGGGTCTCGTGGTCTGCACGCTCGGCTCCAAGGCCGACGAACAGCGCTACGAAAGCCTGCAGGGCGAAGGCTCCAAGAGCTACATGCTGCATTACAACTTCCCGCCGTACTGCGTGGGTGAATGCAAGCGCCTCGGCATGAGCCGCCGCGAAATCGGTCACGGCCACCTCGCCGAACGTTCTCTCGCTGCCGTTCTTCCGCTGCCGGAAGACTTCCCGTACACCATCCGCGTGGTTTCCGAAATTCAGGAATCCAACGGCTCTTCTTCCATGGCCTCTGTTTGCGGTGGCTGCCTCAGCTTGATGGACGCTGGCGTTCCTATCAAGGCTCCGGTCGCAGGTGTCGCCATGGGCCTCATCTCCGAAAAGGGTTCCGTCAAGGAAGGCGGCAAGATTAAGATCTTGACCGACATCACCGGTACGGAAGACCACCTCGGCGATATGGACTTCAAGGTGACGGGTACTGCCGAAGGTATCACTGCCTTCCAGATGGATATCAAGATCCGCGGCATTACGCCGGAACTCATGCGCGAAGCTCTGGAACAGGCTCGCCAGGGCCGTCTGCACATCTTGGGCAAGATGGCTGAACTCGGCCTCGCCGCTCCGCGTCCGAAGGTTTCCGAGAAGGCTCCGACCATGATCAAGATGCGCATCCCCACCAACAAGATTCGCGACGTCATCGGTTCCGGTGGCTCCGTGATCAAGGGCATGCAGTCTCAGACGGGTTGCACCATCAACATCGACGACGATGGCAACATCGACATTGCCGCCCCGAGTGGCAAGGCCGCTGCAGTCTGCCGCCGCATGATCGAAGAACTCACGGCCGAACCCGAACCGGGCCGCAAGTACAAGGGCAAGGTCAAGACGATTCAGCCGTTTGGCGCGTTCGTCGAAATCTTGCCTGGTCGCGACGGCCTCGTGCACATCTCCGAACTTGCCGACCACCGCGTCGAGAAGGTCGAAGACGTCGTTCACGTGGGTGACGAAGTCGAAGTGCTTTGCCTCGGTGTCGACCCGAAGGGCAAGGTGAAGCTTTCCATGAAGGCGCTCCTCCCTCCGAAGGCCGCCCCGGCTGCTGAAGCTCCGGCCGCTGAAGCACCTGCTGCAGAAGCTCCGGCTGAAGCATAATTCGTTTATACGAAATTGAAAGCGCCCGGCTTAACCGCCGGGCGTTTTCGTATATAGGCACCGAAGGTGCCCACGAAGGGAAACACACGAAAATGTCGCGCAAAACAAGTTTGCGCTCCCGTTCATACTGCGTATGAACGCAGAACCCGCCTTAGTTGTTATTTCGAGAATAGGTGCTTGAAGGCTGCCCCGAGCCCCTGGGCCTTCATGTCGGACCAGAAGGTGGTCGGGACGGCGAGCAGTTCGGCGATGGGGCGCGGGAACTTCTTGAAGATGTACTGCCTGCGCTTCATGCCGATGCGGATGTTCTCGGGGCGCCAGTTGCTCCCGAAGTGGTGGATGCTCACCGTCTCGTCGGCGGTATTGATAGCCCCATCCAAGAAGCGCTTGGGCGAGAAGTACCATTCGGGCAGAATATCCAGCCCGTTGAACTTGTCGCAGGCGTTCGCGAGAATCTGCGGGAGCACGAGCTGTTCCACCTTCTCCTCGCTGTATTCGTAATGCCTTTCGGTGTAGTACTTGAGCGCCTCGCCGATGATGGGCGAGCCCTTCTCCGCCCCGAGGAACGAGGGCTCGATTCGCTTGGAACCGTTCTCGTACCCGAGGATGTACTTGCGGTCGAGCAGTTCGTTGGGCGACTTTAGCAGTTGCACGTCGGAATCCAGGTAGATTCCGCCTTCGGTGTAGAGCGCGTACAGGCGCACCGCGTCGGCGGCAAACGCCCAGTTGCCCTGTTCCATGGCTTCAAGAATCCAGGGAATGCCTGTCGCCTTGGCCTTCTGGTAATCCCAAAAAATGCAGTTGTAGTCGCCCAGGAACTTTTCCCAGGATTCCATACAACGTTGAACCTTTTCCGGAAAAGGTTCGTTCGAAAGCCAACAATAATGAAAAATCTTCGGGATCATAAAAATTCTCCGTCTACACCCTTATTTTAACATTTTTTTCGTCAAATGGAATGCTTTTTTTGCGATTTTATATGAATAATTAGGCATAAAGGCGGAAAGAACGTCTTTTTTGTTATATTTTTGTAACAAGGATTGTGATGGGACCGTTCTTATTGACATTGGCGTTTGCTCTTTCGATAGTGAATTTCGCTGTCTTTCTGCTTTTATTCCGGAAGCAGCAGAACAATTACATGTTCTTTACGTTTGTCGCCATCGTCGTCAGCTGTTTCGGTCACTGGCTCCTGGGGTTCTCGGAATCGGTCGACGGGGCCATCCTTGCAAATAAGATAAATTACCTGGGCTCGGCGTTCTTGCCGATGCTCATGTTCTTTACGCTCGCGGAGGTTTGCCGGCTGAGGATTCATCCGGTGGTGCGGGTCCTTCTGATTGCCTTTAGTTGCTTTGTCCTTTTCCTCTCGTTTACAGTCGGCTACAGCCAGATATACTACAGGACGGTAGAGTTTGTCGTTCAGAGCGGGGCGGGCAACTACGTGGCGACATACGGCTGGGGTCACGATGTCTTCAATGCGATGATCCTGTTGTATGGGGTGCTCGATATCGGGGTGATTGTCCATGCCTGCCTTATGCGGAGGCTGGTCTCGCTCAAGAATATCTTTGCGATGTTTGCTCTACAGCTCGTGACGGTTTCGTCGTTCTTTGTTTCGAGGTACATGGAAAACGACATGCTCTGCATGCCCTTCGTGTATCTCGCCGACCAGTTCTTCTTGCTCTACATCAGCTTGAACGTAAAGTGGTACGACATCGCAAGGAGCGTGATGCAGTCGCTCGAAAAGGACAATACGAACGCGTTTGTCTCTTTCACGCCTGATGGCGAATACCTTGGCTGCAACGAGATTGCGCTTGCCTTTTTCCCGAAGCTTGCGGAGTGTCGCGTGGATGTGGCGATTCCCGACGAAAGCGAGATGGGGGCGGTGTTCAATCCGCTGCTCAAGCAGGTCGAAAGCGGAAAATCGCGGAATGCGTTCAAGTTCTGGTTCGGCAATCGTCATTTCAGGTGCTCGGCACGAATGATTCCTCTCTGGAACGTGATGCAGATTTGCCTTTTCCGCGTTGAGGATGACACGAGCGTGCAGATGTACGTGGATACGCTTGGCAAGAGCCATAACCAGCTGGTGAAGGTGGTCGAGCAGAACGCGCAGGCGGTGAGTGCCATCCAGGAACAGATGATTGTGGGCATGGCGAACATGGTCGAAAGCCGTGACGGCAATACGGGCGGTCACATCAAGCGCACGAGCCAGGTGATTCGCATACTGGCATCCGAGATGCGCAAGGATATGGCGTACGGGAGGATGGATTCTTTCTACGATGCGTTGATTTCTGCCGCTCCGATGCACGACCTCGGTAAAATAGCTATCGATGACGAAATCTTGCGCAAGCCCGGACGATTTACCGATGACGAATATGAGCAGATGAAGACCCATGCCGAGAAGGGTGCGGTGATAGTCGAAAACCTGCTGACAGGAATAGAGGACCCCTTCTTTGTGCAACTGTCGAAAAACGTGGCCCATTACCACCATGAGCGTTTTGACGGTACGGGCTACCCGCAAGGCTTGCGGGGCGAGGAGATTCCCGTGGAAGCGCGCATTATGGCGGTCGCGGATGTCTACGACGCGCTGGTGAGTAGCCGCTGCTACAAGGAAAGCATGTCGTATGACAAGGCGGGGGATATTATCCTCTCCGGGATGGGGACACAGTTCGACCCTGTCCTTCAGAAATATTTTATTGACTGCGAACCAAAACTTCGCGATTACTACAGGACCGTGGAGCACTAGCGTATGGAAAACATGGTGATTTCTTACTTGGTGCTGATGTGCGTGGTCTCGTTCCTGAACCTGTTCGCGCTTGTGCTGTTGTATCGCAAACAGCTGAATTTCTATTTCGCGTCTATCTTTGTCTCGGTACTTGTTGCGAACATCGGCTACTTGGCTGGGGCCCTTTCCGAGACGAGGGAGACGGTCATCATCGCGACCAAACTTTGCTACCTGGGGTCCGTTTTCGTGCCGATGTTCGAGTATTTCATTATCCTCCGCATCTGCCGCTTCAGGTTCCCGGACTGGGGAAAGCTTTTGCTGGGGCTTTGTTCTGTAGCGATACTCGTGCTCGCTTGCACTATCGGATATAGCGATATCTATTACAAAACGGTCACCTACACGCACATGTACGGGGTGGGCTATTGCTCTTGCGAATATGGGCCGACGCATATCCTGTGGAACATAGTGCTGGTGTGCTACACGCTTGCTAATATCGTGACCATTAGCTATGCGGCGCGTACGCGGATCAACGTGAGCTACAAGAACCTGATTGCCATTGCGTGCATGACTCTGATTTCCATTATATCGTTCCTTGTTTCGAGAAAGGTCGGGAGCGATACGATGGTGGTGCCGACGGTGTTTGTCATTGACGAATTTATTCTCTTTTTCGTGTGCCTGCGCGTAAGGATGAGCGATATTTCGGATTCCGTCCTTGAATCGCTCGAGGCGGAGAACCAGAATGCCTATGTGGCGTTTTCGGACAAGGGAATCTACCTCGGGTGTAACGACATCGCCTTCAAGTTTTTCCCGGAACTTGGTGAATTCCGCGTGGATGAGCCGATGCCCAAAGACCTTGAAATCTCCAAGCATTTTGGCTCGCTGATGGAATCGTTCGTGAGGAAGGATTCCCCGAGCGACAGCTACTTCGCGTACGGGAGGCGCAACTATAGGGTGTGCGTGCGCAAGGTCGTCCGCAACAAGATTTCGCATATCGTGCTGTTCCGCATCGAAGATGAAACCAGGCTGCAGCGCTATATCAAGAAACTCGATACGCACAACACGAAGCTCAAGGACGTCATCAAGGATAACGACCGGCATATCCACGCCATCCAGGAGCAGATGATTGTGGGCATGGCGAAGATGGTCGAAAGCCGCGACAGCAATACGGGCGGGCACATCATGCGCTCGAGTGCGGTCGCGGGAATCCTTGCCGAAGAACTTCGGAAGGATGATGGCTTTGGACGCACGAAGGAATATTACGATGCGCTGATTGCGGCGGCGCCGATGCACGACCTCGGGAAGATTGCGATTGACGACAAGATCCTGCGCAAGCCCGGCAGCTTTACGCCCGAAGAATTCGAGGTGATGAAGACTCATGCCGAGAAGGGGGCCGCCATCGTGGAGAACCTGCTTTCCGAAATAGAGGAGCCCTTCTTTGTGGAGATTGCGAAGAATATCGCTTGCTTCCACCACGAGCGTTTTGACGGAAGCGGTTACCCGTACGGGCTCTTTGGCGCGAATATCCCGTTCGAGGCTCGCGTAATGGCGATTGCGGATGTCTACGATGCGTTGGTGAGCAAGCGCTGCTACAAGGAGCAGATGTCCTTTGAGGATGCCTACAATTTGATTATAGATTCCATGGGGACGCATTTTGACCCGAGGCTCAAGGCAAGTTTTGTCGCATGCCGCGAAAAACTCGAGAACTATTACAGGAATAGCCCCGGCTGGGAGTCCAACGAAAAGTAAAAATAGCCTGCTTTGGCTTTTAATTTGCTATCTTTGTACGCATGACAAAGTTTAGCGAATTCCCGTATGTTGCCGACCGCTTCAACGCCGTCCGCAGGGAAACTGTACAAGTCCGCGTTGGCGAGGCTTTGATAGGGGGCAACGCCCCCATTTTAGTTCAGTCCATGACCACCACCAAGCCGAAATACGTCGAGAAGACGGTGGCCGAGACGCTTGCGCTCGCCAAGGTGGGCTGTGGACTGGTTCGCATTACCGCTCCGACATTTGCAGATGCAGCCGCTCTTGAAGAAGTGATGAAGCAGGTGCGTGCCGCCGGTTGCACGGTGCCGGTTTCCGCCGACATCCACTTCCAGCCGAAGGCCGCGTTCGAGGCGCTCAAGTGGGTCGAGAAGGTCCGCATCAATCCGGGTAACTTCGTGGATACGGGCATTTTGACGCTCGACCAGCAGACGGACAAGTCGTTTGACGAGGGCAAGGAAAAGGTTGCCGAGGCTTTCACTCCGTTTGTGCAGGAGGCCAAGCGCTTGGGACGCGCCATCCGCATCGGTGTTAACCACGGCTCGCTCTCTGCCCGCATGATTTACCGCTACGGCGATACGGTGGAAGGCATGGTGGAAAGCGCCATGGAATACCTGGCCGTGTGCGAAGCCGAGCATTTTGACCAAGTTGTTTTAAGTTTGAAGAGCAGCAACCCGCGCGTGGCGATTGCCGCCTACCGCATGCTCGCTGCCCGCATCAAGCAGGAAGGCTTCAAGCCGTACCCGTTCCACGTGGGTGTCACGGAAGCGGGCGCGGGTGCCGACGGACGCTTGAAGTCTGCGGCCGGCATCGGCGCCTTGCTGCTTGACGGTCTCGCCGACACCATTCGCGTATCACTCACCGAAGATCCTGTGGCCGAAGTCCCGGTGGCGCAGGAGCTTATCAAGGCCTGCGCTTTGCCTGCTGCGCCGACGGCATACAACGTGCCGGTTCTCGAGAAGGACCCGTACCATTACGAGCGCCGCGCGACTTCTGTCGTGAATGTTTCCGGCGTGGAAATTGGTGGCAATAGTCCGGTGAAGGTCGGCGTGAAGGCCGATGCGATTGCACTTACCGGCGAACGCCGCAACGCGGAATTTGCGCTGCCGAGTTTGGATGCCGCCCCCGTGGTACAGTTCAAGGACGCGATAGACATCGCGGGGTTCGCCGCGAATCCGGCGAGCGTGCCCGCAGGTTCCGTGTTCTGCTATACCGGCGCCGAGATGGTCGCTGGCGTGCGCGCCCTTGCTGCCGCATTGGATGCGGCAGGTCGCCAAGACCCGATTTTGCTTTACGCCAAAATTGGTGACTCCGAAAAGGAAACACTCCGCGTGTCCGCCGATATCGGTAGCTTGGTAACCGACGGTCTTGGCGACGCCGTCGTTATCGACGGCTACAAGGGCGCTAAGGAATGCGTGCTCCTTGCATTCGATATTCTGCAGGCCGCCTACTGCCGCCGCAGCAAGACGAACTTTATCAGCTGCCCGAGCTGCGGCCGCACCCTCTACGATATTCAGCAGGTCATGGGCAAGATCAAGGCCCGCTTCGGACACCTCTCCGACATTTCCATCGGCATCATGGGCTGCATCGTGAACGGCCCGGGTGAAATGGCTGACGCCGACTTCGGCTATGTGGGCGGTGGCCCCGGCCGCATTACGCTGTTCGAAGGCAAGACGGCTGTGAAGAAGAATATCCCCGAAGAGGACGCCATCGAGGAACTCGTGAATTTGATTAAGGAGCGCGGTCGCTGGCAGGAACCTTAAAAGATCCTCGCCTTCGCGAGGATGACATTGAAGAAAAGATTTTAAACATTAACAAAGGACATAAAAATGGCAACTATTAAGACGATGAACAACATTTCCAAGAAAGGCTTGAGCCTGTTTGGCTCGTTCTACCAGGTTTCCGACTCCGTCGAAAATCCGGATGCTATCTTGGTGCGTTCCGCCCAGGTTGATACCGACAACTTTGACGGCCTGCTGGCTGTCGCCCGCGCCGGCGCTGGCGTGAACAACATCACCATCGACAAGGCTTCTGCAAAGGGCATCTGCGTGTTCAATACTCCGGGTGCAAACGCCAACGCCGTTGCCGAGCTCGTGATGACCGTGCTCGGCATGGCCGTCCGTAACGTGGACAAGGCCGCCGCATGGGTCAAGAACCTCGACACCACCGACCCGGACCTCGCGAAGACCGTCGAAAGCGGCAAGAAGAAATTCGCCGGCATGGAACTCGCTGGCAAGACTCTCGGCGTGATTGGCCTCGGCAAGATCGGCGTGCTCGTCGCCAACTATGCCCGTTGGAAGAACATGCGCGTCATCGCTTACGAACCGTATCCGAACGCCGCCAACATGCATGAACTCTCCAACAAGGTGGAAATCGCCGACCTCGACACCGTGATTGCGAAGTCTGACTTCCTCACCGTGCACGTCCCGTTCATCAAGGGCGTGACCGAGAACCTGCTCAACCGCAAGAACCTCGCCGGTTTCAAGGGCAGCTACATCATGAACTTCGCCCGCGGTGGCATCGTGGAAATGGCCCCGGTCAACGAGATGCTCGCCTCTGGTTCTCTGCAGGGCTACCTCTGCGACTTCCCGGATGCAGACCTCATCAAGAACGACAAGGTGACTTGCTTCCCGCATCTCGGCGCCTCTACCGAAGAAGCCGAAGAAAACTGCGCCGTCATGGCCGTCGAAGAACTGAAGGACTACATCGAATTCGGTTGCGTCCGCAATTCCGTGAACTTCCCGGCCCTCGTTGATCACCCGCACGCTGGCGTCAAGAGCCGCGTCGTGGTCATCAACCAGGATGTTCCGAACATGATTTCCGAAATCACGAAGGTGTTCGGCGCCGAAGGCATCAACATCGCCAGCTTCAGCAACAAGAGCAACGGCAAAATCGGTTACAACCTCGTTGACGTGGAAAGCAAGGTGGACGACTCCATCATCGAGAAACTCTCCAAGCTCGACAAGGTCATCAAGGTCCGCGTGATCCACTTCTAAGATTGCGCCCCGCAAAAAATTTAGACCGTAGCATGACGCTTCGGTCTTTTTTGTTTTTATATGAGTTGCTCTATTTCTGCTTGCACATGAGCGCTTCTTTCATGGTGTATTCTTCGTGTTTTTTCTTGTTGCCCTTGCGCTTGTAGAATTCCACGATGTTGTGAATCACGATGCAGTCGGAAGGGTATAGTTTGTGGGCGCGTTCCAGATAAACTATCGCGCTGTCGCTCTTTTGGAGCATGTGCACGACGCTCATGGCGTTCAGCGATTCGACGCTGTTGGGGAGGAACTTGAACATCTGGCGCGCGAGCATCTCGTAGCACGGGTCGTTTTCTACTTCGAAGTGCTTCCTTGCGGCGATGGTGAATTCGCCCTCCAGTAGTTTGTCTGCGTTGTCGATTTTTCGCCCACCTGCGAGTTCGCACTTGTCCTTTTTCGTCTTTAACAGGTCGTGGATTTTTTCGAAGTATTTGACTTGCTCCTTGCAGTTTTCCATTTCGCCGTTCAGTTGGACCTGCCCGAGCCAGATGTCGATTCGGTACGGGAAGCGCTCGAGCGCAGAATCTAGTATTGCCGATGCCTCCTGTAGGCTCCCGAGGGAATAGGCGGAGCGTATGGTGTTGCTCGAGGCGCGGATTTCTTTTTTGATGACGCTGTTCGCCCTCGTAATCCATTCTTCGGGGGTATCGGCGAAGGTCTGTGCGAAATACACGGCTAATATGGTAAATAAAATCTTCTTCATGTTTTGAATTATAGAATTTTTCTACTTTTCGTTACAAAATAGGATTGTAGGAATGAAGATTCTGGTGACAGGTGCGGCGGGTTTTATCGCCTCGAAGATCATGGCGATGCTTTCGGCCCGTGGTGACGAGGTGGTGGGACTCGATAACATCAACGACTATTACGATGTACGCCTCAAGTACGGGCGCCTGTGGGAAAACGGCTTCCGTTCGGTGAATGGTGGTGTGCTTGCCGAAATCCCCTTCGGGCAAATGCTTGAAAGTTCGACGCTCGCGGGTGCACGCTTCGTGCGCATGGACCTCGCCGACAAGGAATCTATCGACAAACTTTTTGCGGCCGAGAAGTTCGACAAGGTGGTGAACCTCGCGGCACAGGCCGGCGTGCGCTACTCCATCACGAACCCGTATGCCTACATGCAGAGCAACATGGTCGGCTTCCTCAACATTCTCGAGGCATGCCGCAACAACCAGGTAAAGCACCTGCTCTATGCTTCTTCCAGTTCTGTTTATGGCTTGAACGCGAAGGTGCCCTACAGCGAAGAAGACAATGTCGACAGGCCTATTAGTTTGTATGCGGTAAGCAAGAAAAGCAACGAACTGATGGCGCATTCCTACGCGAAACTTTACGGCATCCCGATGACGGGACTGCGCTACTTTACGGTTTATGGCCCGTGGGGCCGCCCCGATATGAGCCCGATGCTCTTTGCCCGCGCCATCTCGAAGGGCGAGCCCATCAAGGTCTTCAACAATGGCGACATGATTCGCGACTTCACCTATATCGACGATATCGCGGAAGGCAGCGTTCATGCGCTCGACCACATGCCTGTCGCTGCGGAATGCGAAAACGGCGTGCCCTACAAGGTGTACAACATCGGCTGCAGCCACCCGGTAAAGCTGATGGACTTTATCGCCGAAATCGAGAACGCTTACGGTGAGCCCGCGAAGAAGGAATTCTTGCCGATGCAGCCGGGCGACGTTTACCAGACGAACGCCGACACCACGAAGCTCGAGGCCGAATGCGGATACAAGCCGCACTGGAGCCTGCACGACGGCATCGCTGAGTTCATGAAGTGGTACAAGAGCGACAAGAATCCACTGAGGTAGATACATATTAAAAAACGCCGACGGCTCCCATCCGGGAGCCGTTTTTGTGTAGAAAAGATTGATGGAAAGATTATTTCACGTTTGACAGAATGTCACTTTTGGAAACATGAAGGAGGCTGACCGCTTCATCGGGAGATAGCTTGCCGGCTTTTATTAAGATTTGGGCGACTTCTTTACGGTCGTCTTCTTTTCCCTGCAAATACGAGCCCTGTTTCTCATAAAGCATGTCCGTCATTCCGTCAACCTCGTTCAATAGAGTTTCGTCCGTATACCCTTCTAAAGATACATCTTTTGCGAACTCTTTGTCAAGGAGGCGCTTCAGCTTTTCTTCGGGGATTTCATTTTCTTCAAGTACATCGCGAAACAAGCGCAGCATTTCGGCCCTGTCGGACGTGTCGCGCTTTTCGGGCGGGGTGCGATCGTCGATGGCAAAGAACTTCTCGATTTCGACCAGGTAGATGTCCATCTTGTCATAGTAGAGACGATGGTTCCGTACCAGTTGAGCGTGGTGTAGGTACGTATTCCGTTCTTTCGGAAACTGGTTCTCGGTCAGGATGGAGAGCACGTAGATGTGCGGCAGGTTGTAATCCTGCGACTTCTTGACCGTGCGCGAGACAACACGGGCGGTATAGTAGAGAAGCCGGTCCACAAAAAGCGTGTTGAAGTTCTGCTGGACCTCAATCAGCACGGGTTCTCCCGCCTGCGTAGTTCCGTAAATGTCGAAAATTGCAGTCTTGTCGTTCAAAACACCGGGATTTTCGGGTACTCCGAGTGTATAGGATTTTATCGCTTTTTCACCGGTGAGGCCAAGCATTGCGTTTAGAAACTTCACGGTGCGTTCAGGCTTGGCCTCGTTCGCCAGGAGCATCTTGAAGATGCCGTCGCTAAACGGATAGACGTTCTTGTATTTCTTGCGGTAGTATGCCAGACGCTCGGGGTGCTCGTGCACGTCCTTTGCCATGGCGATGTATTCAATGCGGTTCATTTAATCTCCCTTTGGGTTGGCGATACCCCGGAATTGGGGTGTGCCTACCTATAAAAACGATTGAAACGCGAAAACGTTACCTTTGGGCCGTTTTTTTCGCGGACTTGCGGAAAAGAGGGGAAAATAGCTCGCCAAAAGAAAAAATGCGTTGGCTATGCGTACGGTTTGTGTAAAAATGTGTTATCTTAAAGGTATGAAGTATTCAACTTTAATATTGGCTCTTTTGCTTGTGGTCTCTTCGGCCATGGCTGCAGCGCAGGGAACCTTGGTCGACAAGCGCGATGGGAAAAAGTACAAGACGGTGCAAATTGGCTCGCAGACCTGGATGGCTGAGAACTTGAATTATAAGACTAAGGAAAGCTATTGCTACGAAGACAAGTCTGCAAACTGCAAAAAAAATGGACGCCTTTATAAATGGGATGCAGCACTACAAGCATGCCCTGCTGGCTGGCATTTGCCAAATAAAGAGGAGTTTGAAGCATTGTTTGCTTCAATTGGTGGAGATGCTGCCGGCAAGGGAATTGCAAAAAAATTGAAGTCAAAAACTGGTTGGTCTGAGGAGAATGGAATCGATGCATTTGGTTTCTCCGTGCGTCCTGTTGGTAGCTGGACTTATTCTGGAGATTATTATGGATACATCGGCATGGATGATATCGCGAATTTCTGGAGTTCTTCTGGGGCCCATGTCGGCAATGCGTTCTACATAGATTTTCTTTGGAATTCAGACGATGTCTACTTGGGAGCAGAATCAGCTGATTTAAGATTGTCTGTCCGCTGCCTCAAGGACGATGAAAAAGAATTCGTTGACAATCGAGATGGGAAAAAGTACAAGACCGTTACAATAGGCGATCAGACTTGGATGGCGGAGAACTTGAACTATGAGACGGAGAACAGTTTCTGCTATGAAGAAAAGGCTGCAAATTGTAAAAAATATGGTCGCCTTTACACATGGGAAACTGCGTTAAATGTATGCCCCGCTGGCTGGCATTTGCCAAGCAAAGAGGAGTTCGAGGTTCTGATTGCTGCAACTGGCGGGGTAAATGTTGCAGGCAAGGCTCTTAAATCGAAAGGCGGATGGAATGGAAAGATTGGCAATGGTTCTGACGCTTTCGGCTTCTCTGTGCTCCCAGCCGGCAGCTGGGATTCCAATGGTGGTTTCAACCGCGAAAATTACAACGCAACGTTTTGGTGTTCTACAGAGAATGATAGCAATGGTGTCTGCTACATGAATTTGAGTGGTAACTTCGACGATGTATTATTAAGTATCGACCCCTTTAAGCACTACAAGGTATCCGTCCGTTGCCTCTTGGACGATGACGAATCGGAGGTGCAGCCAGTAAACGCGGCATGGAATGTATACAATGACGAAAAATCCAGTGCTTCCTTGATAGATGAACGTGACGGTAAAACGTATAGGACGGTTTCCATCGGCAACCAGACGTGGATGGCGGAAAATCTGAACTACGAATCGAAGGACAGCTACTGTCTCGAAAACAAGTCGGCAAATTGTAAAAAATACGGTCGCCTTTACGCGTGGAATGCCGCTCAAAAGGCCTGTCCTGTTGGTTGGCATTTGCCGGATAAAGAGGAATTTAAAACTTTGTTCGAGGCTGTTGGCGGTCAAAGCTCTGCTAGTAAAGCTCTCAAATCGAAAGCTGGCTGGAACGGCAATAGCAATGGTAATGACTCCTTCGGATTCTCGGGATTCCCCACTAGCTACAGAAGCATCAATGGGGGCTATGGAGCCAAAGGCGAGTTTGCGTACTTCTGGAGTTCTTCAGAGCGTAGCAGAGATCTTGCATACTACATGTACTTGTATGATTACAACAGTGTGGGTTTGGAGGATGGGCCTAGGGACTATGGGTTCTCAGTCCGTTGTCTCAGGAATGGCGATGAATCAACAAGGTCGGTTGTAAATGTTACGGCAGGTTCCATGATAGACGAACGCGACGGCAAAACATATAAGACCGTTACCATCGGCGATCGGACCTGGATGGCAGAGAACTTGAATTACAAGACCAATGATAGCTACTGCTACAAAGACAAGGCTGCAAATTGCTCCAAATATGGTCGCCTTTACGCTTGGGATGCGGCAAGATCGGCCTGTCCTGAAGGCTGGCATTTGCCGGACAAAGAGGAATTTGAGAGATTGTTTAAGTCCGTTGGTGGCGAAAGCATCGCTGGTAAAAAATTGAAATCAAAGAATGGCTGGAAAGATGGTGGTAATGGAACGGACTCCTTTGGCTTTTCGGCGCTCGCTTCCGGCTGCAGCTATGGCTACGACAGTAAGGGGTACAACTATGAGGGCATCGGTGCTGATTTTTGGAGTTCTTCTGAGGCAAATGCTGGATCCGCGTACTATATGGTTTTGGACTATCGCTACCTCAACGCGGGTTTGGAAACCGGTCATACAGCCTCAGATCGTAGGTTATCTGTGCGTTGTATTCAAGATTATATAGAAGAAGTTATATTATTCGACTCTTCTGAAGGCCCGGTTCTGGCCGCATCAGTGGTTGTTGATGAAAATAGTTCTGCAGGATCCTTAATTGACAAACGTGACGGGAAAAAGTACAAGACTGTGCAAATCGGCTCGCAGACCTGGATGGCAGAGAACCTGAATTATAAGACGCAGGATAGTTACTGTTATGATGATAACTCTAGCAACTGTTCCAAGTATGGTCGCCTTTACACATGGAATGCGGCAACTTCGGCCTGTCCCGAAGGCTGGCACTTGCCGAACAATGCAGAATTTGAAACATTGTTCGAATCTGTTGGTGGAAAACAGGTTGCTGGAGTAAAATTAAAGGCCAAGTCTGATTGGAATAGCGACGGTAACGGCACGGATGTCTTCGGTTTTTCGGCGATTCCTGCTGGTGTTAGGAGCTACGATGGAAATTACCTCGAAGAGGGCAACTTCTCGCACTTCTGGAGTTCTACGAAAGCCAGTAGTTACGACGCGTTCTACATATATTTGAACTACGGCATGGACAATGCGAGCCGGTCTTTCAACGATAAACTCGTTGGGTTCTCGGTGCGTTGCCTCCAGGACGCTGGCGAATTGGGTGAACCGAATAGTTCTGCTGGAACTTTGGTAGATACGCGCGATGGGAAATCGTACAAGACGGTACAAATAGGCAACCAGACGTGGATGGCGGAGAACCTGAATTACAAGACGCAGGATAGCTATTGCTATGGCGGTAAGTTTGTAAACTGCAAAAAGTATGGCCGTCTTTACAAATGGAACGCAGCAAGAACTGCGTGCCCGAGCGGTTGGCATTTGCCGAGCAAGGAGGAATTCGATATATTGCCTAATTTGATCGGTAGTGATCAGTTTGGTAAAAGTTTAAAATCTAAGGTTGGCTGGAAAGATGGAGGAAATGGCGTTGATACTTATGGATTCTCGGTGCTTCCTGCCGGCTACAACTACGATGGCGAATACCACAATGAGGGCATCAGCGCTGCTTTCTGGAGCTCTACCGAGGATAATAGTGATGCTGCGTATGAGGTGAACTTTGTTTACGAAGACGACTTGGTGGGCATGGCGGGCAGTGAAAAGGAGATGGCGCTCTCAGTCCGTTGCGTCAAGGACTAGCATGGGACTCTTTCGCCAAAAAACTTCTATATTGTTTTTTGATGATTTCTCGTGTCGTTATACCCGTTGTGCTCCTTGTCTGTGCGCTTTTTGCGGCGGACGTGTTTGTGCTACCTGCCGTGACGCCCGAACTCAAGGCGAAAGCGGGGGAGTACTACAACAACGAATGCAAGGGTTGCCATCGCTGGGCGCGCAAGTTTGCGGCGCCGCCCATGAAGGATAACGTCGCGCAGTATGTAGAGAATCCCGAGGCTCTGGTGCAGTACCTGATGAAGCCCGAACCCAAGCACCCTGACCAGTGGGACCCGATGGAAATTTCGCCCATGAGCGAAGCCGACGCGAAGATGATGGCGTCGTGGCTGCTGTATATTCTGGAGCACCCGGACGACCTCGGAAGGCCTAAGTAACAGGAGCTGTGCTTGAAGTATTGGATGGGTGGCATTTTTGCGGTCGTGTGCGCGTTCTTTCTGGCGGATTTCCTCTTTTGCCAGAAGGCCACTCCTGTGCGAGTGGGTGCCGATGCGGGCGGCCCGAATTCGATTGCCTTTTTGCACGAGCTTCACGGCGAAAACATCGGGCTCGATTGCAGCCACTGCCATACGGGTGCTGCGTCCGGGGCGCGCGCATATATGCCCGCAAAGGCGGACTGCATGGATTGCCACCGCCTGCCGCTCACCGAAAATCCCGGAATCGAGAAGCTGGATTCGGCGCTGGCCGCCGCTCCGGCATACCCCTGGAAGCACGAGTCCGCGTTGCCGGAGCACGTGGTGTTCCACCACGGGGTACACGCGGCCGCCGGGGTGGAGTGCGCGGACTGTCACCGCGGTTTTGCCGGAGCTCAGCCCGGCGCGAAGGCCGACGTGTACGGCGGCGAGAATTTCAGCATGCAGATGTGTCTCGCCTGCCACAGGGGCGAAACGTTCAAACAGAAGAATTTCAGGCGGGCGGCCACGTACTGCGCCGCGTGCCACAGGTAGTTTATGGACAGGCGCGAGTTCTTGAAAATCCTTTCGGCGACGGTGGCGGGTTTTGCGCTGTTCGGGTGCCGCGACGGCCTGCTCGGCGATATGCCGGTCAAGGGCGCGCGCCTCAAGCTCGCTGACTTCGAGAACGAGGTGAAATTCGCCCTCTCGAAGATGAAGCCCGGTATGGAACTCGTGCGCGTGCCGATGCCCGCAGCGCTCAAGACTCCCGGTGCCTCGCAGGAGAACCGTTTTGGCATGGCTATCGACCTGGATGCCTGCGATGCCTGCGGCAAGTGCGTGCTTGCCTGCATCCAGGAGAACAACATCCCGCTTAGTGCTCCCGAGCGTGCGAACCGCGGGCAGTTCATGCACTGGATAGAGATGTGCGGCGGTGCGCCCGCGATGTGCTTCCACTGCGGGGATGCCCCCTGCGAGAAAGTCTGCCCGACGGGGGCCGCGAACCACACTCCCGATGGCGTCTCTGCGATGATGTACAAGCGCTGTACCGGGAGCCGTTTTTGCGGTGCGAACTGCCCCGTGCATGCCCGCAAGTTCAATTTCGATGACCCTGTGGCTTCGGGCCGTTCGCTCAAGTTTAACGCTGGCGTTCCCGTGCGCGAGAAGGGCGTGATGGAAAAATGCTCGCTGTGCCTGCAGCGCCTGCAGGATGCGCGTCACGACTTCAAGGCGCTCCATCCGGGAGAAAGTTTTCGCGGGCGCGGCGTGACCACCGCCTGTGCCGCCGCGTGCCCCAAGAACGCGATTATATTCGGCAACTGGCTCGATGAAGGTTCCCCGCTGGTAAGGGCGGCGAAGGACCGCGTGCTCTATGCCCCGAAGGCAGTCGCCTCGCTTGACCCGTCTATCGTCTACATGAGGGGGCATCGTTGATTTTCCGCATCCTCCTATATGCGGGGCTTGCGCTCCTGTTGCCCGGCCTTGCCGCGCTAGGGTATTCCCTCTGGGAAGGCCCTGCCGTGTGGTCGCTGGACACGCATACCTTCTGGGGAACTCCCGTAAGCCTGTTCGTTTTCTGGATAGGCATCGCCCATGCGGGTACACTCATTTCTGCGATTCTCCTTGCGCTCGGCGTGCCGCTCGATCGCCGCACCTCGATGCTTGCCGAACTCACGACTCTCTGCGCGCTCCTGGTCGCCGCGATATACCCGCTCATGCATCTCGGTGTGGTGGAAAACTTCTACATGGTCATCCCGTTTCTGGATGCACGGGGGAGTTTCGCGAACGTGCGTTCCCCGCTGGTGTGGGACTTCTGCTGCATCGCCATCTATGCGGTACTCTCGCTCGTGTTTTTCGCGATTCACCTGTTTGCGGATAGGTCGCAGGCGCTGGAAGATGTGCGTCGCCCGATGGCATGGCTACTCTTCCCGCTGGTGCTCTGGGTGCACACGATTGTGAGTCTCGATTTTGCGGTGACGTTCGTGCCCGAGTGGCGCGGGGCGTTTTTCCCGCTGTACTTTATCGCGGGTGCCATCTATTCGGGCCTTGCGATGGTGAACGTGCTGCTTGTTGCGGAAGGCTGCCGCGTGCGCCTGCTCGAAAAGCTCATGATGGTCGGTTCCTTCGTGATGCTCGTATTCTGGGCTTGGAACTTCGCGTTGAAGGGGGACTGGAACTTCTCGGTGTTCGCGTTCGGGGCGCTGTTGCCGCAACTCTGGTGGGTGTCTGCCGTGCGCGAAAGCCCCATCGGGCGGCTTGCGATTTCGATCTCGGTACTTTTCGGGCTCTGGCTGGAACGCTTCTTCCTGGTAATGCCCGCCGAACCGCGCGGCTTTGGGTATGTCGATGCGGGCCTTGTCGCTTTTTCCATCGGGTTGTTTACAACGTTGCTTGTGATTTTGCGTGTAAAGTTGCGTAAGCCCATCGAGGGCGGGGAACTTCTTTTCGGCGAACTGGAAGAGGCTTCTGCGCCGGTTGTGGAACCCCATACGGAACCGCTCACGAGCCGCGAGTTTATCGTGTTGCGCTTCCCGTTGTTGCTGGGCGTGCTCGTGGCGCTTGTCTACACGCTCTGGGCGGTGTCGCAGCCCGTGTTCGATACGGTGGCGGTCGCTATCCCGAACGTTGCCCCGCTATTCTACCCGATTGTGGCGCTGGTGGCCGCTATTGCCCTATGCATACGCCCGGTATGGCAGGCGGTTTCGGCGCACAATGCAGATGGATGCGGTTCCCGTTACCTGAAAATCGCCTTTGCTATATGTGTACTTATGTTTGCGTTTTTTGCGGGAGTGTTTTATGCGGGCGGTTCGTCTGCGCCCTCGAAATTCACGAGCTATGCGCAGGTCCCGGGGGAGGCGGACAGTGGCGCGTTTGATACGCTGCGGACGCGCGCGGTATGGAACGCGCGATGCAGCGGATGTCACGGGACGGACGGCAAGTTCAACGCGAAGTTTGTCCGCGAGTTCTACCCGGTTCCGCAAAAGTTGACTGCGGCTCGTCTCGATTCCCTCGGGGAGGATTCTCTGGTACACGTGATTATGTACGGGCGCACGAACATGAACCCGTATGGTGACCGCATTACCGAGGCTGAAGCCCGCGCCCTCGTGCGATACATGCGCTCGCTTGCCCCGGAGGACATCCCTGCACCCGAGATAAACGATTCGACGCACGAGATAAACAATTCGACGCCCGAAACAAACGATTCGGCGGAGGTTCTACAATGATCCCGCTGATGAACGCTGTCGCCTGCCTCCTCGCGCTCGCCATGGCCCAGTTCTTCTGGCGCCGCCCCATCCGCCTGTTCAAGGAGGCGTTCTTCTTGCTTGCCGCCGTAGTCGTGTTCTGCGTCTACGCCTACTTCTCGGGCGACATGAACGACCCTGCGATGGAATCTTACCCCTTCCGCATGTTCGCGCTGGCCCTGTGCTTCTCTACGACGGCCCTGCCCGTCAAGCGCCGCCGTTACCTGCTCATGGCTCAGGTCATGTGGTTCTGGGTCGAGTTCTTCGGCTCCGTGTCGCTCTTCTACCACGGCTTCGACATGCCGTGGACACGCCTCTTGGCAATCGCCGTCTCCGTGTTTGGCTCCACGTTCCTCTCGCGCATCTCGCAGGGCATGGAGTTCGCCCTGATGGCTTACTGGATTGCCGTCTGGGTGTTTTTCTAGTTGATTTTGCTCTGGGTGCCTACGGGTCGAGCAACTCGCCGCGGATGACTTCGACGTTCCCGCCGATGAGGCTTATTATGTTCGTCGGGTTAATCTCAATGGGGCCGCAGTCGACCATCATCTCTACGGAATGCTCGAAGGTCTTCCAGATTACGTCGGGCTCGAAGATGTCCTCTTCGCTGAGTTTTGCCGCCGTGCTGAGGATGGGCTTGTCGAAATGCTGGAAGAGTTCCTTGAAAAACGGGTGCGTGGGCATGCGGATGCCGATTTCGGGGCGCTTCACGTCGAGCCTGCGGGCAATGTGCGGGTCGGCGGGCAGAATGAAGGTGTAGGGTCCTGGCACGCGCGGCTTCATGATGTTGAACGCGAAGTTGTCGATGCGGGCGTACTCGGTCGCACTGCGGATGTCGGGGACGATGAGCGCCATGAAGAACTTCTTCATAGGCTTTTTGAGGGCGTAAAGCTTGTGGATTGCCTTCGGGGATTCTGCATTGCAGCCGATGGCATAGCCCGATTCGGTGGGGTAGAGTACCAGCGCGTCGTCTTCGAGGGCTGCTGCAGCGAGTTTCACGATTCTCGCCTGCGGGTTGTCTGGATGTACTTCAAAACGCATGGCGATAATATAAAAATATGGCTGGATTTTGCATCGTCATCCTCGCGACTTGTGCTGAGTTTTGTCGAAGCAAGGCGAGGATCTTTAGGGCAGATAGTTTATCTCGCTAGCACTGCGGAATCACTTGGGTGCCTTCGAAAGCGTTCTTGATGTGTGCGAATTGCACGGGCGTCTGGTACATGCGCGCGGTGAGGACGTCGAAACGGCATGGCTGGTCAAAGCCCCTGGGCGCTTCTTCGCGGTGTGTGTGCAAAAAGTGGCACGCCGTCTGCCAGATTTTCCGTTGCTTCTGCACGTTCACGCGTGCGGCGGGATTCCCTTCGCCGGTTTTCCATACGGATTTTACCTCTACGAAAACAATCGTTTCGCCCTGCTTTGCAACGATGTCGAGTTCGCCGCCGCGATAGGCGTAGTTACGGGCGAGGACACGGTACCCTTCTCGCAAGAGGTACGCGGAGGCGTGTGTCTCGACGAGGTTTCCTTTGGATTTGCTGTTCAATGGAGCTCCATGCCGAGCAGGCGCATTTCAGAAATGGCGAAGTCCTTGTTTTCGGCGTCGTAGGCTTCGTCGAGGTAAATCTTGATTTCGCTGGTTTCCATCGCCTGGATTTTCGGATACTGCATGCCCTTGATGTTTTCAAGCGTCACCTTCTGCTTGAAGCCTTCCTTGGTCTCGAAGGTGAGCGTCTTCGGCTTCTTGAAGATGCGGAAGCGGTCGCCGAATGGGTCGTCGACCGATTTCTGGTAACCTACGGCAAATCCGACGTGCGTGATGAGCGTGATATTGTCGAAGAACAGCGTGAGTACCGGGTTCTGCGGCTTGGCAGGCATGGCGTTGAGCCAGGCCGTCTTGAGGTCGCCATCGGTGAGGTTGTCGATGGGGTAGCCACCCGAGATGTCGGCTTCGATGGCTGCGGTCTCGTGGTTGCCCATCGCATCGTCCCATTCAATCTCCGTAAGCATCCTCTCGGGCTTGTGCGTGAGCATCAGGAGAACGAGGAGCAGGATGATGAGCGGGAACAGCGAGATGGCAAGCGCGGTTAAACGCCTGCGGATGACGCGTACGTGCGATGGGAGGCGGGTGGCCGCTTCGGCAATCGAGGCGGGACCGTGCCGCAGCAGGGAGCCCTTCTTGCCGATCTTTACGCTTCCGTGCGTTTCTTTTTGCGGGAAAACCTGGTCGCATTCATCGAGGAATTCCTGCATGTCGTGGAAGCGTTCGTTGAGCTTTTTCTTAAGGCACTTGAGGATGAGCTCGGAGAGTCCCGGTGGCATGTCGGGGCGGAACTGTTTGGGATCCGGGGGAGGTTCCTGAACGTGCTTGAGCGCAATTTCTACGGGTCGGCTTCCGTTGAAGGGGAGTCTTCCGCAGGTCATTTCGTACAAGATAACGCCCATGCTGTAGATGTCCGACTGGAGCGTCACTTCGTCTCCGTGACATTGCTCGGGGCTCATGTATTCCGGCGTACCCATGGTAACGCCCGTCTTGGTGAGCCTATCCTTTTCCATCTCCTGGATGTACGAAATCCCGAAATCCATCACGTAGACACGGTTGTCGCGCGTGAGCATGATGTTCGAGGGCTTTACGTCGCGGTGGACGATGCCCTTGCTGTGGGCGTAGAGGAGCCCGCGCGCAATCTGGCGGATGATGACCTCGATGGCGTCGAACGGCAGCTTGCTTTGCTTCTGCAATACGTCCGAAAGCGAGAATCCCTGCACGTAGGTCATCGCGATGAACAGCTGGTTGTTCTGCTTTCCGAAGTCGAATACGTGGACGATGTTCTGGTGGTCCAGTTCCTTCATCGCCTGCGCTTCCAGGTAGAACCTCTGGATGGCTTCTTCGTCGGCGGAGGCGTCGAGAATCTTGAAGGCGACTTCGCGCTTGAGCTTTTTGTCGAGGGCTTTGTAGACAAGTCCCATGCCGCCTTTGCCGAGGGTGCCGATAAGGTCGTAGTTCTCGTTGAAGGGCCTGGGAAAATTCTGTGATGCAGGTTCTGTCATTTTGCTTTCTTGGACCGGTAAAGAATCGTTGCGGTAATTATACAAAATAATGCGGCGAGGAGTAGGGCCGCTCCTTTGTTCCAAACGTCATCGGGATGTTCGAGCAGCGTGTTCAGCAGCGAACTTTGGCTATAGCGTGACCAGACGATGTAGGAAAGCCATTTGCCCACCTGTTGCATTTGGTCGAAGGGAACCAGGGCCCCGGCGAGCGCCACTTGCGGGATGATGAGGAGCGGCAAGAAGGCGTTCGCTTGTCCCGAATTGCGCGATAGTGAGCTCACGAGAAGCCCGATGGCGATGGCGGGAGTTGTTGCCGTAACGGCGATTGCCAGGAGCTCGGGAATGTCGTGGTGGATGGGAATGCGGTAGGCGATAAAGGCGTATACAATGACGGTCTGCAGGATGGATACAATCGTGGGGAGGATGAATTTGGCGGAGAGGTAGGGAAGTATGCGGGCCCCCTTGCGGAATTCGCCCTTGATTGTATTTTTTTCCTGAACGATTTCGCGGATGGAAAGCGATAGCGAGAACCAGTTCGCGCAGAGCACGATGGCGAATGCGACTGTCCAGAGCGAGGATGTCCGCGAGAAAATTTGCGAAAAGAGAAAGCCGATGATGAAGGGCTGCAAAAGAAGTGCGGCTAGCTTCCCCTTGTCACGAACCCATTGGCGAAGCATGAGCGCCATGTTGTAGAATAGCGAACCCTTGTGCCGTTGCTTGGTGAAGTAGTAGTGGCTTAGGTTGTTCGAAACCGTGTCCTTGCTGATGATTCCTGATTTTTGCCAAATCGAAGATGAATCCGTAGAGAGGTTCGAGAGGATTTCGTCAGGATTGCTTGTCTTGAAGAACTGGTATGCTCCTTGCGGGCTGCCGTAGAAGCACTGTTCGCCTTGATGGATGACGAGCACTTTGTTCGCAATGCGGAGCGCCTCGTAACTGTGCGTGGTGAGGATAATTGTGTGCCCGAGAAAGGCGAGCTGCTTCAGGTGCGAACACAGGATGCGGGAGTTGAATGGGTCGAGACCCGAAAGCGGCTCGTCGAGGATGATGAGACCTGGGTTTCCCATGAGTTCCGCTGCGAGGGCGACGCGGCGTATCTCGCCGCCGCTGAGCGTCCTGATGCGGCTCTGCCGCCTGCCGCTCAGCCCGAAAAGTTCGCAGAACTTTTCGAGTCGCCCGTCCGCGCTTTCGCGAAAGTCCTTTGCGTCAAGCGTAATGCGGGCGCCATGGCGGAGCGTTTCGTCGACGGTCAGGTCGCTGCGGAGTGGCGGATCCTGTTCGAGAATGGCGATGCGTTCGCGAATCTGGCTGTGGCGGTAGTCGACGCCGCCTATGGTGACTTCGCTTCTTTCGCCCTTGCGGTAGGTGCCTTCGAAGAGTTTCAGTAGGCTTGATTTTCCCTGTCCCGAGCGTCCGATGATGGCGAGTATTTCGCCGGCGGGGAGGTCGAAGTCGATACCCGACAAGAGCTGCTTCTTCCCCGCGTATACGTCGAGGTCCCGGACGTGCAATTCGAACCCTGCTCCCGCTTTTCGCATGAAGAGCTTCCCATCCCTGACGCTCATTTCCGTCTGGTCGAATCGGATTCCTTCGCCGGGGCGGAGCCCTATTTTTTTCCTGCTCTTGCCTTCCTCGTCTATGATGGGGTGCTGGAAACGGATTTCGGCGCCGTCTCCGTCCTTGCGCACTTGGATGGGTTTTGTCGAACCGTCCTCGCCTAGATCCACCATGCAGAATTTGTCTTCGAGCGGTTGCTCCTGGACTTCGTCGTTGATGTCGTAAAGCAGGAGGGAAAGTTTGTCTTCCTTGATGTCGACCCTCAGCCTCTTGACCCCGATTCCGATGATGTCGCCGTCGTGAAGTTCGCTTTCGTTTATCTGGGCTTCGTTCAGGAGGGTGAAACTGTTTTCGGTAAGGCTGCGGATTTTCCAGACGGCTCCGTTCGGACCTTGCTCTCGTTCAATGACGGCATGTTCCCTGGATACAAAACGCTCCGAGAAGCGGAGGTCACTTCCTTCTCTGCGCCCGATGGTGAAGGGCTTGCTTGTATCTGGCGTAATGATTCTGAACATGGCCGCTTACCGCCGCATTACTTGAGCTCTTTGATTCCGTTCTCGAATCTTTCGCAGGCTTTTGCCAACGTCTCGTCGCTTGCCGCATACGAGAACCGCACGCAGCTGTCGTCTCCGAAGGCGGCTCCCGGCACGATGGCGAGTCCCTGTGTCTCGAGCAGGTATTTGCAGAAGTCAATCGAACTGTTTACGGCTGCACCTGCGGGCGTCTTTTTGCCGTAGAGCTTTGCGACGGGCGCGAACAGGTAGAATGCGCCTTCGGGCGCGGAGATGCTTTCGCCGAGGATTCTCGAAACCTGCGATACCATGAAGTAGCGCCTCCTGCGGAATGCCGCGCGCATCTTATCCACTTCGCCCATGCCCATGCGGAGAGCTTCGAGGGCTGCATATTGCGCGATGTTGCTCGGGTGGTGTGTTGCCTGTCCCTGAATTTTGCCGATTATCTTTGCAATCGGAGCGGGGGCGGCGTCGTATCCGATTCTCCAGCCCGTCATGCAGTGCGATTTCGAGAACCCGTTCACGACGATGGTTCGTTCGGCCATCCCGTCGAAACTCGCAATGCTTGCGAACTGTGCGCCATAGACGAAGTATTCATAAACCTCGTCGGAGATGCAGTAGATGTCGTTCTTGACGATGACTTTAGCGAGGCCGGCGAGTTCTTCGTGCGAATACACGCTTCCGGTCGGGTTGCAGGGGTTGTTGATGAGGATCGCCTTCGTCTTTTCGGTGATGGCGCTCTGCAACTGCTCCGCGGTCATCTTGAATTTGTTCCCGATGGTGGTCGGCACGAACTTGGGAACGCCGCCGAGCCACTTCACGAGTTCGGGGTAGGTGACCCAGTAGGGGGCGGGAATGATGATTTCGTCGCCCGGGTTTACGAGGGCCGCGAGTGAATTGAACACGGCGTGCTTCGCACCGCTAGTCATGATGATCTGTTCGGGAGCGTAGTCGAGGCCGTTGTCGCGCTTGAGCTTGTTGCAGACTTCCTTGCGCACCTCGAGAATCCCGACGGGGGCGGTATAGCGCGTCTTGCCATCGGTAATCGCCCTGGTGGCGGCATCGCAGATGGGCCTTGGAGTCGGAAAGTCGGGTTCGCCCGCGCCGAGGCTGACCACATCTTTGCCTTCGGCGATCATTTGCTTGGCGAGCGTATCGATGGCGACAGTGAGCGATGCTGCGATATTTTCTGTTCGTGTCGAAAGGGGACGTGTCATTTTGACTCTTTCTTCTTTTTCCAGATTCGGTAGTTGTCGAGGATTCCGGCAATCAGCGGGAAGGTGGTGAACTGTGCAAGCGCAATGCAGGCGAGCCCCAGTAGCAAGACCTGGCCGATGCTGCGGAGTCCGGGATGGGATGATATGATAAGGCTGAAGGAGGCGATGAACGATGCCGCCTGGCTCAGGAGGATGCCGAAGAACTTTGTCTGGAGGACCGTGATGGCTGTCCCTGCCTGTTTCGTGTAGAAGGCGCTCCAGAGCTGCAGCGAACCGTCGACGCTAGCCCCGATGATGAGGGGGAATGCGAGCGAACTGTAGAACGAAAGCTCGATGCCGAGCAGCCTAATGAGGATCAGCAGCCAGCTTATGGCGAATACCGAGGGGAGGAGGGTGAATATGGCCCTGCTGAATCGGTTGTAGAACATGAGCAGGAAGAACCATACGAGGAAACTTCCAATCCAGAGGGTCTTGTCCAGGTTTTTGAGGATGAGGTCGAGGACGGTTGCGCGGATGACGGGTTCCCCGGTCATCAGGATACCTTCCTTTTCCGGGCCCCTGATCTTGTCGAGGTTCTCGTTCAGCCTGCGGCACGCGAGTCCGTCGTCTGGATCGATATTGTGGAAAATGAAAGAGAAAACGCCGCGGTTCCCGTTCTTGTCGCTGAACTTGACTTTCACGTTGTCAGGCAGGTCCTCGTCGTCGACCTTCCTGTTCGAAAGCGCCTCGGCCATAAAGTCGTAGGCTTTCTTCTGCTTTTCGTCGAGATCCTTGACGTCGATTCCTTTCGCGAAAGCCTCCAGCGTGTCGAGTTTCTGTTCGCGAGAAACGCTTGCGTGCGGAACAGTCTTGGCGAGCGTGTACATCTTCTGGACGTTCGGGATGGCGCCTTTCTTCTTTAGCTGCTCGAAGTTGCGGTAGAGCTCCGTGCTTGCCTCTGCGCTTGTTGTCTCGACGATGATGGGGTCGTATTGCGGGAATCCGGTCTGGGCGAGGAGGGAATCGGCCGTGCCGGTTGTCTTCTTGATTTCGGTCTTGCTGAAATCGTAGAAGAACTTGAGATTTGACCCTCCGTAGACAAGGCATACGAGGCTAATGATAGACACGATGGCGATGAGGACGACATTGAGCCTATGGGGGAGAAGCGTCACTTTGTGCGAGGACGGATTTATTTTGAATGAGTTGACCGAAAACGGACGGCTCTTCTGGAATACGCGCAGGAGGGCGGTGGCGACAAGGAGGGTGACCATCCAGTTGATGAGTGTCCCGAGGCTCCCTAGGATGGCAAGTTCCTGCAGCCCGGGAAGCGGCACGAACATCATGCATGCAAAGAGGGAGGCCATGATGCACGAGGATGCGCATGTGGAGGGGCCGATGCCGAGAATAGCGCTCTCGATGCAGAGTTGCGGGCTCAGGTTGCGGGCGCGTTCTTCGAAATAGCGCTTGTAGACGTGGTTCACTATCTGGCATGCCTGGCCCGGCAGGATGATGGCGAGGAGCAGGGTGTATAGGTTGATTCTCCCGTAGAGGAGCGATGCGAGGGCGAGCGTGTAGACGATTGGGAGCGCCGTCGCCACCGACGAGATAAATATCAGCTGCGGCTGCCTGTAAAAATTCACGACAAAGAGGAGCAGGATGATGAGGGCGGTAAGTCCGCCCGCTAGCTGGGCTTCGGGAAGGAGCGTCCGTCCGCGGCGGATTGTCTCGAAAACCTTTCCGGTAAAGTAGGATTGCACGTCGCCGCCCTGGATGATTGCGGAGAGGTAGGTGCTGGTCTGCGACAGGAGTTCGCGGCTTGCCTTGAGGTCCGTTAGCGGGTGCGTGGGGTATATCTCTACAACCCGGATGGTGCCGTCGGGATTCGAGTGGCTGCGGTTCATGATTCTCGCGTATTTTTCCTGGAGGTCGTTCACGCGGAATTCGATTTCCTTTTCCGTGGAGGAATCGAGGCCGGCGTCCAGGTCGACGTAGAACGGGTTATTCCTGCTGATGAACTTGTCCCGTATGGGGCGGATGCGGTTGATGGTGGAATCGAGGTCGCTCTCGTCGATATAGAGAAGGCAGTGCCGCGTGTAGTAGTCGGTGTCGGTTTCGAAATCCACGAAGTGGACCAGCGGATCCTTGCGCAACATCTGCGCTAGACTTTTCGCGGTGGTGTAGTTCTGGAGGCTGTCCTTGGAATGCAGGACGACAATGAGGCTCCCGAGCCCGCCGAAGTCGCTTTCGATACGCTTGTAGTCGTTGTTGGACTCGTCGCTGAAGGAGAGCGTGTCCTGCAACTGGAGGTCCCACCGCAGGTTCATGATGGGAAACGCCGAAAGAATGGCGAAAATGGTCCCGAAAAGCAAAACGGCTACAGGAAATCGTGTAAGTCTTCTGGTTATTTTGCTGATTAGGGAAAACATCGGCTATAATATAATTATAAATTAGGATTGAGATGATTCGCTTGCGGCTTTGCATAATCGCCTTTGCCCTTGCGCTGGCCACATCCGCCTTTGCCGAGGCGGATTCTGTGGCCGTTGCCGACTCGATGGCGCACGGTCCCGATTCTTCGGCTACAGTCGAAGAATCCTCCTCGTCGTGGAAACGTTTTTTCACCTGGCCTTTCGAACATATCATCCAGCCGGTGCTGAACGCGGCGGTCTATCCGATAGCGCAACCCCTGCATTACGCGTTCGACAACGGGGTCATCGAGACGGCTGTCGACCTGATTACGTTTGGCGAGAAACGGAACATTCTGCTTTATCCCATAATGAACCTTAAACCCGGCAATTCCACGATGCTAGGGTTGACCTACCGCCACAGGAGCCTGTTCTTTGGCAAGGATTACCTAGTCCTTTCGCCGCAGTATTTCGCGAACGGCGATTTCTTCGTCGACCTGCGCTACACGAAGCACGAACTTTTCGGGACCGACTTGTTCGGGGGCATTCGGCTTCGTAAGTTCTGGGACCGCGACGGGTTCTTTGTCTATCCGGGGACGCGAGAGGACTTTGTCATGCCGGATTCCTCATTCACCATCGACTTGCAGGCGGGCATACCCCTTACGAGCGATGGCCGTTGGAGTCTCGAGCTGCTGGGCACGGTGGATATCGTGGACCGTAGCCTTCCGGGAAATTCGCAGGACAGCATCCTTGTCAGCCGTGATTTTTCCATCGACGACCGCGGCCTTTACCAGTCGTTCCTGATGTTCCCTGTCGGGCTCTCGGTCTTGTTCGACAATCTCGATTTTCCCTTCGCGCCTTCGCGGGGGAGCCGCATGCAGCTGCTGGCCCGTTACTTTTTTGTTGGAAAATACAGCGGGATATCCTTCGATAATGCGGAGGAGCCGGGAAATCGGCCGACAAGGTTTGATTTCGATGATAACGGCATGAACCACGACTTCGTGCGGACGGAATTCGTGTTCCAGCATTATTTCTATTTTGGCAAAGCGCAAAAGTTCCACCTGACAAAAAAAGAGGCGCGACAGAATCGGCGCTTTTACATGGACTTCAACTGGAATGACGCCCTTCGCATGTGGCGGCCCGACAATGTCCGTGAAACCCTGTTCGAAAGGAGGGTGATAGCGCTTCAGTTCAGGATGATAGACAGTTGGGAAATAGAGGAGGGGGGAGCCCCGTTCAAGCTGTATTCTCTCGTCGGGCCGAGGTTTCCGCTGCGAGGGTTCCAGGATTACTATGCGGCCCAGCATGTCATGAGCCTGAGCATGGAATACCGCTGGCCTATCGATTATTATGTGGACGGCGTCCTGTTCAACGAGTATGCGATGTTTTCGCCGACATTCAAGGACTGGTCGGTTCACCGTCTCAACAATTCCTGGGGGTTCGGCGTCCGCGTCCGCAAGCCGGACATGTACTGGTTCCGCGTGCAGCTTGGTTTTCACGGGCTCCATGGCGTGAACCTGGTGCTGACCATCGCGCCCGAATTCAAGTAGGGGCATGGCCCCCGCGTCGCCTAGAAAAGTTCAATCTGGTCGCTTGGTACTTGTTTCTGCGGAATATCGCGGTGGAGCATGGCGTAGGCGTTGCGCGTGGCGATTCTCCCTCGCTGGGTTCGGGAAAGGAGACCTTTCTGGATGAGGTACGGCTCGTAGACTTCTTCTAGCGTGTCGGGCTCTTCGCCCATCGCGGCCCCGATGGTTGTTATGCCGACTGGCCCGCCGTCGAACTTGTCGATAATGAGTCCGAGGATCTTCCGGTCGGTAGGGTCGAGCCCCTCGGTGTCGATTCCGAGCATCTGCAGTGTGCGCTGGGCGGCTTCGAGGTCGATCGTCCCGTTCCCGCGTACCTGGGCCACGTCGCGGCAACGGCGCAGCACCCTGTTCGCGATGCGGGGCGTCCCGCGGCAACGTCCGCCGAGCAGCCTTGCGGCGTCCTCCTCGAGCCCGACACCCAGGATCCGCGCGCTCCGGATAAGGATTTTGACGATGTCGTCCTCGTTGTAGAGTTCCAGCCGGTACTGGAGGCCGAATCGGTCGCGGAGAGGACCCGTGAGCATGCCGCTGCGAGTGGTTGCTCCGACGAGGGTGAAGTGCTTGAGCGGGAGGTTGACGCTACGCGCCGTCGGTCCCGAATCGAGCATGATGTCGAGCCTGTAGTCTTCCATGGCGGGGTAGAGGTATTCCTCGACCACGCGGTTCAGCCGGTGGATCTCGTCGATAAAGAGGACGTCGTTCTCCTGCAGGCTTGTCAGGAGGCCGGCCAGGTCGCTAGCCTTGTCGAGGACGGGGCCGCTCGTGATGTGGATGTTGACGCCCATTTCCTTCGCGATGATTCCTGCGAGGGTCGTTTTGCCGAGACCCGGAGGGCCGGCGAAAAGGCAGTGGTCGAGCGAATCGCCGCGGTGTTTCGCCGCTTCGATGGCGATGGAAAGACTTTCCTTGATGTCTCCTTGTCCCGTGAATTCCGCGAGGCTGGGTGGCCTGAGCGTACGATCCACGTCGTCGCCTTCACCGATTCTTTTTTCGGGCGAAATAATCCGCTGGTCGTCCATGAAAAAACATTCCTCGTTTGTGGTTTGCGATCAAAGATACTTCAAAGCTTCGGGTATGAGGGTCGCCGCATCGGCGGAATCCCCGAGAATTTCGGCCGCCTTGACAACGGCTCTCTCTGCCGCAGGGTCTTTTACGCCGAGAGTGTGAAGGGCGAGGACCGCCTCCATCTTCGCTCCGGTAAGGACGCCCATGCCGGTAATGCCCGAGCCTTCGACATCGCCGAGCGCCTGTAGCATCGCCCCCGCCTTGTCCTTGAGGGTGAGGACCATCTGCTCGCAGGTCTTTTTGCCGAGACCCTTGATTTTGCCGAGGGCGCTTTTGTTGTCGCTTGCCACCATGTTCAGGAGGTCGGCTGGCGAGACTCCGCTCAGGATGCGCTGTGCAAGCTTTGGCCCCACGCCGTTCACGTCGATGAGCATCAGGAACGTGTCCTTTTCGATTCTGTCCGCAAAGCCGAAGAGCGTCATGGAGTCTTCGCGGACCACGAGATTCGTGTGGAGAGTCACCTCGGAGCCTTCTTCGGGCAACTTGCCGGCCGTGTAGGCTGAAATGTTTACTCCGTAACCGACACCGTTCACGTCAACGACGACGAAGGTGGGGGATTTTTCGATAAGGATTCCGCGAATGCGCTCAATCATAAAAACTCCGAATATGCACTTTTGTGCTACTGCACAAATATATACTAATTCGTTGGCTCTGTCAAGTCAAATCGTATTTTTTTTTACAAAATTGCACGGTCACTGCATTCCGACTGCGGTTCTGCTGCGGTTTCAGTGATGGTCACATTTGTGCTGAAACAATGCGCTTTATTGATGTTTTTTACAGAAAATACTTTGCGCACTATTGAAATGGAGGTGCCTGTGGAAATCCAGAGAAAAGTGGTGTATTTAGAGCAATCTAGCCTTCGGAGGTTCTACCTCCGCTCATAAAGAGCCCTTATAAGACATCATCAGCCACTCTTACTGGTTCTGAAACTCGTAAAGTGACTATAAGCCCTTATGGTATTACATTCTATAAAATCAACAGCAATCAAGATGGATGGGAACAATTAAATAGCATTGTTCCAAATGGTTAAAAAATCGCCTTTCATTTTGTCTCATGAAAGGCGATTTTTTGTCTCACAGCAACCGCGCCGTTATATTCGCGCTTTAAACTGCTCCGGCTAAACCGGGGCTTTATTTTTTACGGAATACCGCTCGCAATATGCTTGCAAAAAGCCCGTTACGGGCTTTTTCCCAATAAACAGTTATTGCAATAATTTAACCACTTGAACCGCAAGATGAATTACATCATAATAAAAGGAGCGCAGGTACAAAAAAGCAAATATAATAAAGACTATTGGCATCCACTGACTTTTAGTATATATAATATTTCCCGTCTTATCCGTATAATTTCCTCTACTGATTTTATAAGTATCAATCAAATTACATATTATCTGAATAAACATCAGAGAATACGCAATAAAATAAAACCACACTGGGCCCGACTTATTCATCAACCCATTAAGACATGCAAAGGGCGTTCCACCCATAAGAAAATACACACACGCCCTGCGGTATCGACGGGCAATAACACAATGCAGGCCAAGCCATCCGCCAACTATCGATGCAAAGAAAATCACATACCCCGAAATCTTTATTTTTGACACCTCTTCCATCTCATTTTTTTTGATCCTTCATATTTTCACTATTCCAATTCGTTAAAAAAATACATTTTTACAATATAACAAAAACACAAATATCAATTAAACACAAAGGTTATTTAAACGGACTAGACGGAAACAAATTCGAATTCGTCGGTGAAGATATGTTCGTCATGTTTTAGCTCGGCTCATAAAGAGCCCCTATAAGATAGGAAATACATGTTTCCCGCCTTGCTAGCCTTAATATACGGAAAAAGGCCGCCGATGAGCGGCCTTAAAGAAGGTTTTCTTTTTTAGACTAAACTACAAAATAGTTATCGAATAAAAGCACCATATAAAAGCAGCCCTACTATAATAAGAATAAAAAAGACAAATTGTTTTCGGCCACCCATCATGTAGTAAGCAATCTCAACAACAAACATCACTATTCCGAAAATTATGTCTTTTGTTTCCATTGTATTCCCTTAATGCTGGCTGAACTTTTTGTTTTATCTCCGCTCATAAAGAGTCCCTATAAGATGAACATCTTTTAAGCGACAAAATTCTGAAGAGGTCTAGCATATCTCACAGAATCTGCAAAAATGCACACAATCGCATAAACGACAGATACAGGAATATTAATCGCCAAAATCATGCACGGACCATAGTAAATAGCCCCTGTATCGCCAAGAAAAAACGCACCAATTACAGAAACAACCGTCGTAACAACTATTCCTGCAACCCACATTCTCGAAGCATAAAGGCCGCGTTTAGTCCCAAACAAAGAGCCTCCATCAACAAACACGCTTTCGACAATGTACGTATATACATAAAACGGAAGCAGGCTAAAGACATAAACAACAAAGCTGTCCGTCCAAACAGGCGAAAGAACTCCGAACACAAAAAGAACAAGCGGCAAAACAGCGCAAACAAAATTTATTTTGCACTTAGACGGCATTTTGCTCGTTTTAATTATGTTCATCGTCATTTTCATGGTAAACCCCGTCTCACACCATTAATATATATAAAAAAGTGTCAAAATTCAACAAAATACGCAAAAATCGGCTTTTCCTTATTCCAATCAGGGATAAAAAAAGCGACCCAATACAGGTCACTTTTTCGGTTTTATCAATTCGGCATATTTTTTCGCCATTTCGAGGCTATACTTAAGTTTTACCTCGGCTCATAAAGAGTCCCTATAAGATAATAAATCTCATTTCTTCTTGGAAATTAGTGTATCAAAGTCTTCCTCCTCTTTAGGCTCCTCTTTGCCAGAAAGAATTTCATCAAATGTTAGTTCCCGTTTCTTTTTCTCTATTAAATTCATGGGAATTATCGTGATTTCAGGAGATATTGCAATAGCAGAACAAAACATCCAAAATAAAAAAGCCATTCCCCAACGACAATGCGTAAATCTTTCTCCGTAAACGTAAGGAACCAACAACGCAAAAATAATCGCACACAACAAAGCTATCAAAAGTCTTATTATGATTTTTTTCTTCTTCATTTATTTTCATTCCTCTATATCTTTCAAAATTTCATTTGCAAAAGCTTCGGCCACCTCACGAGAATCGGACGAGTTGTAAGTTTCACCTCGGCTCATAAAGAGCCCCTATAAGACTATCGCCAACTTTTAATGCTGAGGGATAATACAATCTTCCAATAGTCTAGTAAATCCGGCGAATCCATCTTTCTGTTGACTTAAAACCCCATTGCACGTGCCATTGTCTTCCATCAACTTTGTTCAAAAGTATAAACTGATACATGTTTTGAGTTGGATAAAGTTCAAATGAACCACATCCATAGTCATTCCATTCATTAACCAAACTTTTTTCATTTAAAGTATAAGTTCCCTCTTTACCATCTTCAAGACCCCACTGAACCATGTGCATGATTCCCGTTCTTGTATCCAGCTTTATAAAATTGTACATGTTTGTTGTTGAATATAATTTGTAACGGTCATAACAACGATTATTCTGAACTTGATTGTCTATTGTTTCCTTTAGTTCTTGTAAAGATTGTGCTACTGTTTTTTTGGGGGGAACATAATCTTCTGTCCCATTGTTAGTTTCGTTATCTGGTGCACCCAAAGCTACAACAGATAAAAGCATTAAAAATGACACTATTTTCTTCATGATTTCGCCCTTGTCAAAAAAGCTAAGTTTTCCCTCGGCTCATAAAGAGCCCCTAAAAGATTTTTTTTGAATATACCTTATTTTATGCGGGTTCGCAAGCGGTTGGACTCTGAAAAAAAGTAAAACAGGGTGATTACCTAGATGCAAAGGCGCTTTCCATAAAGGACTGCTCGTTTCGGGAAATCCCGTTCTTTGTTGCGATTTTACGCCAGTTTGCGCTGACGATTTTTTGCATTTCAGTAATGGCTGCTTTTGCCTTTGCCGCAGGTAATCCGTAAAGTTCGCAAACATCCTGGGCGAGTTCCAATGATAGTGTGGAATCGTTGTCAGAAATATTCAGCGAAAGGAATTCTCCGTACGGATTCGGGTTTACATCGAACAGGGGCGAAAGCATCCACCCTTTTTCGGACAAGAGAAAACCATGGTTGCGCAAGTGGTCGTCGGTATTGGACACGAGGATGTTGAACACAATCCGTTTCCAGAGTTCAAGAAGGTCCTTTTTGGGCGCTGCTCCGGCAGACTTGATGAAGGAGGCGATTTCGGTGTATCCGCAGTCATCGTCCCCGTCTGTGTGGCCGAGCAGGGCCATAGCCGACGTGAAGTGGATTCTCCGACCGGACTCTCGGTCAAATCTTTTTACGAGAAAAGTGGAACCGTATCGCGAAAATTTTTCAAGGCGGCTTTCTGAAACGTTCAATCCGCACATTTCCGCAAGTTCATAGACCGTTTTTTCCCAAGCGCCGCAGTTTATCTTGTCGTTCTTGGAAGGAAACTTTGCTATCCAAAGGCTGCCATCCGGTGCAATGACGTTTGCTTTTGGGCGTGCGCCCCCTAACGAGGAACCCGGCGCAATTAGCATCTGTAGCCATTTGTCCGAGTGCGTGGTGTCGCTTTCGAATGCGGCTACGGCGTCGTTTAGTTTGCGGAGGGCGACCCACGGAGGGGCTGCCATGTCGGAATCGTCCGAAAGGAAGGGGCCGTCCTCGTTCGCTTTGAACCGCAAAGCTCCCATGCGTGACATGTCGTGGACGCCGAGCAGGTAGTCGCTTTCCATGAGTTTTCGGGGCTTTCTCGATTCGGAACGGGCGATTATGGATTCCCGCCGGTCCATGAGCGTGCGTCCCCACCGGTCGGGGCACGAGTCTTCGAATATGCCGAAAAGTTCCTTGCCGACAGGAGCGAACTGCCGACCCTTGAAAAGGGACAGGTCCGGGTCCAGCATAAAGCTACCGGAGTGCTTTAGCCATTCGTTGTCGTACTCGAATGAACAGACTTCTTTGCCTCTTGCGCCTTCCACAAAGAGCGTGCCGATGCGCGTGGGGGCTGCGCGCAGCCAGTTCTCGTAAACCAAAATCTGCTTCACTTGCCCTCCGGGTGATATTTCTTCAGGAGTTCGATGTCGTGGAGTTTTTGTCCGAGTTCGTCGTCTGCGGCGACCTTGAGAAGGTCGGTGTCCATGCCGCTTATGGCGTGGAGTACTGCTGCGTAAATGCCGATGGCCACTGCCGCGGAACCTTTTTCCACCGCCCATACCGATGCTCGGCTGACGCCCGCCCTTTCGGCAGCAAGTGCGACAGAAATTTTACGACGCATGCGAGCCAGACGGATCTGTTCTCCCATCTGTTCAAGGATTTTACCGGTTTTCGGCAGTAGAGTTACGCTTTTTTTGCCCATGATGTCAATAAATATATATTGTTTTGATTAAATTGTCAATAAATATTGACAAAATGGAACGGTTTTGAAGAATGGAGGGGATGAAATTTGAACTTTGAATGAGTTTTACCTCGGCTCATAAAGAGCCCCTATAAGATCTACTTTCTAAATGTGCCTTATTTTATGAGGGTTCGCAAGCGGTTGGACGCTGAAAAACGCTGTTTCTTGTTGCGAAAAAATCAATGGTATTGGATTGTTGGGTGGTTGACGAATGTCTTAAGGGAGTATAAATTTAGAGTGTAATGTGTGGAAAGCGAGGACCTATGAAAAAATTCATAACAATTCTTGCCTGTGCCTTGTGCCTCACCGCCTGCGGTGACGACGACAGCAGTTTTGCCCCGCGCCCGGACGATGATTCTTCGATTGAGTCGTCTTCGTCCAGCGTCACACCGAAGTCGAACGATAGTGAGACAAGTGTGTCCAGTAGCAGTACTAAGTCCAGCAGTAGTGTAAATTCGAGTAGCAGTTCAGCCGAATTATCATCTAGTTCGGTGACTTTGGCGACACCGTGCAAGACAAAAACCGAAGACAACTGCGAGTATGGCGAGCTGGTTGATGACCGTGATGGTCAAGTTTATAAGACGGTGAAAATCGGTGATCAATGGTGGATGGCGCAGAACCTGAACTACGAGACAGATAACAGTTTCTGCTATAATGATAGTGCTAGTTATTGCGAAAAAATAGGAAGGCTTTATCTGTGGAGCGCAGCCATGGACAGCGTGGGCGAGTGGAGTGCAAATGGCAAGGATTGCGGTGCTGATAAGACTTGTTCGTCGTTCTACCCTGTTCGCGGCGTTTGCCCTGAAGATTGGCATCTGCCGACTCAAACGGAATGGAGAGCCCTGTTCATGGCGGTGGGCGGAGAAACGACTGCTGGCAAGGTTCTCAAATCCACGTCTGGGTGGAATCGTAATGGCAACGGCACGGATGCGTTCTCGTTCTCGGCGTTGCCTGCTGGCAACAGGTCCGACTATGGGAGTTTCATCAAAGGGGGCGGCAGCGGCGCAGAATTCTGGAGTTCTACAGAGTACAATAGCTACGGCGCGTACGACATACACATGAACTACAACGACGGCATTGCGTACGGGGGCAACAGCAAGGGCTATGGGTACTCCGTTCGTTGCCTCAAGGACTAGAAGCTTCAAAACAAACGGAAAAACAATTCAAGTCCTTGCAGAGGCAAATAAAATTTGTTCGGGTACAGATGAAATTTGCAGCGACCCATAAAATACCGAAAGCAATCAACGAATTGGACATTATCGACCTAGAATATTCAGGATAAGGCTGACCGTTAACATTTTTTAGTGTATTTTTAAAGCTGGATGTGTGGAAAGCGAGGCGTTATGAAAAGAAACGACGTGGTTTTTGCACTTTCTGCACTGCTGGCGGGGCAGGCCCTTGCGGCCGACTGGTACGCGAAGGAGACGCGCTGGGCGGGGCATGACCCGGACATCATCCGTTACGAGGACGGCTACGCGCTTGCGACAACGGATAACCACATGCTCATGCAGTTCTCCGAGGACGCGCTGAACTGGAAGAACGGCGAGCCCGCCATGCCGGAATTTTCGAAGTGGCTTTACGACTACGCCCCGAACATGATCGACATCTGGGCGCCGGACATTCATTACATTGGCGGGGAATACCGCATGTACTATTGCGGTTCCGAGATGGGCATCCGCTCGTCGGGCATGGGGTTCATGTCGAGCAAGGAAATCGACCCGACAAAGCCCGGCTACGGCTGGACGGACCAGGGCGAAGTGATTCACACGGTCAAGAGCGACGCCTACAACGCGATTGACGCGGCAGTGCTGAAGGACAACGATGGCAAGGTCTGGATGGCGTTCGGTTCGTGGGGCACGGGCATCCACATTTTGGAACTGAACGAAGAAACAGGCAAGGTGAAAGACGGTGCGAAGATGATCAACATCGCGAACCGTGGCGGCTCGGGAATCGAGGGCGCAAGCCTCATCGAGCACGACGGCTACTACTACCTGTTTACGGCGTGGGATAACTGCTGCAAGAAGGGCGCGGACCTCGAGAACAATTCCTACAAGACGACGGTGGGGCGCTCCAACCGCATTGACGGTGGGTACGTGGACCGCAGCGGCAAGAAGTTGCTGGATGGCGGCGGCACGATTCTGTTGAGCCGTTACGGACGCTACTACGGGCCTGCGGGCGGCGAGGCGTTCCAGGACGTGAACCGTCAGCGCTTCGTGAACCATTACTACGACAAGAACGACGGCGGTAACTCTTACATACAAGTTCGCGACATCGTCTATACCGACGACGGTTGGCCGGAACTGGGACAGCCGTTCCTCGGGCGTTACCTGAGCGCAGAGGCGGAACATGGCGCCTTGACGCACGTGGATATTTCGAGCAGCTCCGATGCTTCGAACGGAGAATTTTGCGCCTACATCAACTACGAAGACAGCAAGATTCGCCTGCCGATGATTATCCCGCAGGCGGGCGATTACCTGATTCGTTACCGCTACGACAACAACTGGACCGAAGACGGTGCAAACGGTAGCTCGCATTTTGTGAGCGTCAACGGCAAAAATCAGGAAGTGGAGCTGCCGTTGACAGGCGCATGGAGCGCTTTCCCCGAGAAGTCGGTGGTGTACATCCCCGCGAAACTCAAGCGCGGCTCGAACTTTATCGAGATTACGAAGGGCAAGCACTATGCGGAACTTGACCGCCTCGACTTCTTGCGCATTATCCGCGACACGATTCCGGCGAACGGCTTTGACAACGGCATCCGCGTGCGTCTGACTGCGGACGACGAGTTCGCCATCAAGGACGGCGGCTACGCGATTTTCGAGAACGTGATTACGGATTCCATCGTGGGCCCGGGCGTGCTTGTGCAGGTGAAGAACGGAGCCGGCGGTACGCTGAACATCCGCAAGGATAGCAAGAAGGGCGACGTGATTTCGAAGTGCGAGTTGCCTTCGGCGGGTAACGCGAGCAAGTGGATTGACGTGCGCTGCACCAACCTGCCGGAACTCAAGGGCGTGCAGGACTTCTACCTGACAGCGGAAGGCCTCGGCGGCGAAACGCTCGTAGGCAACATCAAGTTCGACGAGGGCGTGAAGGATTCGACGGATGCAATCCGCCGGATCGATACCCGCGATAATCGTGTTCTCCGTGCTGGAGAAATGCGCCCCCGCAATGGCTACCGCGACCTCAAGGGCCGCCATTTCGACAGACGAATCCGCTATCGCGTGATGTTCTAGGAACGGGGCTTAGCAGTAGTACGAAATCGTCCCAAAGAATTCTTTCCATTTGTTGATGACATCTTCGTTCCTTGCTTCAATAATCCGAAGAATGTTTTGAAGAACTTTCGGATTGATGTGAGAATTGTTGTGTGCAAGAAGGCATTTGCCTGCTTTTGTAATCCAGATTTTGGTGGCGTTAGCAGTGGGAGAGCCTTAGGATACGTGAACGTGAACTGGTTCCAACGGATCGTTTTCGTTGGACCAAAAGTAAACCCAGAAAGAGCCTATTTTAAAGATTTGCGGCATTGCTAAACCCACCTTTCTGAGAGAATTCCATTATCAGATGAGCCGTTGACTCGATCACCTTCTTGTAGCGGTCGAGTTCCTCATCTGAAAAACCGAATATATCTTCCCATGTGTAGGAGGGTAAATAGCATGTCGCCCGATGAAAACCGTCTTTTGCATCGGGTTTTTCGATGTAAACCTTGACTCGGCCGTCGTTGCCCATTTCGGAATGGACAATTTCTGCGTTGTCGTCTAATGTCATGAAGGGGTACATCTATTGCTAAATGGCAATATAACTTTTTCTTGCCTGGTTTGGCTAGTATTCATCTTTTGCTCCTTCCGCCTGCATGCAAGAAAAGGCGGGGGTTCGTCTGGTTGTTTAGTAAGTACTCCTACTCACTCGTGCACTAAGTATAGATTTGAGAAATTAAATTGTCAAGAGATAAAAAGGTCTTTTTGTAATTTCCATATTGGAATAATTCTCGCGTATTTCTTTTTTGTGGCATAATATATATTTTAATGAATAGACTATTTTGAGGCTTTTATGCGCTACTCTTTGTTTGGTTTTATTGGAATTGCGGCATTGCTTGTTGCTTGCTCGCAAACGGTCTCTGCGCCTAAAAATGACGATGATTCGTCTGAAATCAGCAGTTCCAGCAAAAAGGGTACAAGTTCCGAGAGTAAAAACGGTGACAAGAAATCTTCTAGTAGTACAGAGGACCTAGATGAAGATTGTGTCGGGGAGGCAGGGGAGCCTTGGGACGGAACCACTGCGAAGGATTTTGCTTGCGGCGCGGGAACCAAGTTGAGCCCGTACATTATTTTGACTGCGGAACAGCTGGCTCATCTCTCATTTGTTGTGAATTCGAGCGACAAGGCGTACCAGGGCAAGTTCTTTAAGCTCGGAGCTGATATCAAGCTGAACAAAGGCGATGTCATCGACGAAAAGGGCGCCTTGGTTGGTGATTCAACCAAGCTCCACAAGTGGACTCCTATTGGCAATTCGAGCGTTGTCTTTGATGGCGTTTTCGATGGCGATGGACACTCCGTTAGCGGCATGTTCATCAATACCACAAGTACACACAATGGATTGTTTGGAAATTCTAGTGGAACGATACAGAATTTGACTGTTGAGAATTCTTGGGTGTATGGAGGAGAATATTCTGCGGGTATTGTTGGACGTAGTACAGGTTCCGTATTAAGTACGAAAAATTTGGCCAGCGTGTCTGGAAAAGAAGAGTGTATTGGAGGTGTAATTGGTAGTTCTTATCAAAAAGATTATAAGACAAATTCAGTGATAAAAAAAGCTGTAAATATGGGCTTTATTGCTGGTGAAAAAAATGTTGGCGGAGTTGCTGGGTGTGCTACTTATGTTACGGTAGAAGACGCGGAAAATATAGGTGCTATTGAGGGGTTTGGTTATGTTGGAGGAGTATTTGGTGGTGTTGGTAGTTCTTCTAAAAATGAAACGAAAAATTTAAGGAATAGCGGGAATGTTGTTGGAAAACATTTTGTTGGCGGAATCATCGGACATTGCGGAGGCTCTGTTACCTTAAATGATTTGGCCTTAAACAAAACATCAAGTTATTCGTGTTATGATTTTTATCCCTGTGGGGTGATTCAAAAGGCGTATAATGATGGTGATGTGACTGGCTTGCGCTATGTTGGAGGCATTGCTGGTGAAGTGTGCTATGGAACTATTGATAATTTAGTGAATAAGGGTAATATTACTGGAGAAGGGGGTACAGGAGGGATTGTTAGTTCGATGTCCTACACAAAATCAAAATTGCTCTATAATGTTGGGAATATTTCTGGTTTAACCTATGTTGGGGGAATTGTTGGATATAATCAAGAAGGCGTCACCAGTTCCGCTTATTCCACTGGCAAAGTCGATGGTGATTCGCTTATCGGCTTGATGATTGGCTACAACTACAACACTACAATGGCGGACTACTATTATCTGGAGCAAGGCGACCAAGAACCTTTCGGTCTCAATAATGGTGGCGGCGTTGCAAAGCCCAAAACCGCTGATGAAATGAAATCTAACGACTTTGCCGAACTCCTCGGTGACGAATTCGCTTATGATTCCGAACTCAATGATGGGTACCCCGTATTGAAATGGGAGATGGAATAGTTCTTATGAATCGCAAACAGCATTTCAGACCCCATGTGCAAGGTGAATCTCTAGAGAATAAAATCAATCAATTGGGTGATGAATCGTTTGAAACGTTGCTGCTACCGATGGTGACGTTTGTTGCGTCTATATTTATTTGGATGATTTACCTAGGTTTTTTGCCAGTAAGTCTTCTTTCTGCTGTGTTTATGACAATCCTTTTGGTCGTCTTTTCTGTAAGGGCGTTTGTCAAAGTAAGAAAAATTAATAGGCAAATAAGAAATCATCGCAAAGGTCTTGATGGCGAACGTTATGTAGGCACAAAGTTGGAAAGGCTTTCTTCTAACAGTACATTTTTTTTCATGATGTTGTATGCGGAAAATTTAACATAGACCATGTTATAATTAGTACGAAAGGAATATTTACCATTGATACAAAGAATTGGGCATTGCCGGATAGGGATTATAACCAAGCGGACTTTATATTTAAAGATGGTGAACTCATTGATAGCACAGGTGTCTTGCAAAGTGACCTGATGCATAAAATAGAGTCGCAGGGGAGATGGCTAGAAGGGAAGATTAATGAGTGGACGAAAAACCGTTATCCTGTGTATAGAGTTGGTATTATGATAGGGGCGTATGTGGATAATATCAATAAGGATTTCTCCAAATATTGGATAATTAATGATGGCGCCTTTGCCGGGTTGTTTGATAAGGAACGGGAAAAATTTCCTTTAAATGATGTATTAAGAATCGCCGATTCTTTGCAACGTTTTATAGAAAAGCCGATAGCCTGAAAACTTTTCCTATATTTGTTCACATGCTTACGATTAATGGACAGAGTGTCGATGCGGCTGGCAAGACCGTTGCCGAATACCTTGCGGAAGCGGGGTACAATACCGTGCGCATCGCTGTGGAACGGAACGAGGAAATTGTTCCGAAGGCAAAGTATGCCGAGACGGTGCTTGCCGATGGCGATGTCGTCGAGGTTGTGAACTTTGTGGGCGGCGGGTGATGCAATCCGAAATTTCGCAGATGTGCGATTTCCGCGTGCCGACTCGCGAAGAGATGCTTGCCGCGCTAGAAAAGCGGCAAGGTGCAGATGCCGTACGCAAGTTGCAGGCTGCCACGGTTGCCGTTTGCGGCTTGGGCGGGCTTGGTTCAAATATCGCGATTTCCCTGGCGCGTGCCGGAATAGGCAAGCTGGTCCTGATTGATTTCGATTGCGTCGATGTGACGAATTTGCATCGCCAGCAGTACAGGGCGAGCCAGGTTGGCATGCCGAAGCCGGATGCTCTGCTTTCGAACTTGAAAGAGATCGCGCCGTATACGGAATATGAAACTCACTTTGAAAAGGTGACTGCCGAAAATGCGGTCCCGCTCCTGGCCAAGGCCGACGTGGTTTGCGAGGCTTTTGATAATGCCGAGGCGAAGGCGATGCTTGTGAATACGGTGCTCGAAAATATGCCTGAAAAGTACCTAGTCGCGGCTTCTGGAATGGCGGGCTACGATAGCGGAAATTCAATTACGACCCGCAAGGTGACCAAACGCTTTTATGTTTGTGGTGACGGCAAAAGCGATGTGAACGACGGAATCGGGCTCGTTGCTCCCCGTGTGATGCTTTGCGCTGCCCACCAGGCCCTGACGGTGGTGCGGATTATTCTTGACCTAGCGTAAAAAAGGTGCCGCCCAATATCCCGTTGACAATCCATCCATAGAAAAATGATAAAAAAGTGAAAATATCCCCTAAAAAGGGGTATTTTTTTATTGGTGAATTATGGAGATGTTTATGAAAAAGATAAACAGCTTTGTTGCTATTTTGTCCATGGCCGCCTTTTCGGACGCGGCCGTCAATCTGAACGTGAGCCTGGGGGACAGCATCAAGCCGGTGACCCACGTGGCCACGGGCTCGCTTTACGGGCTTACCGAGACGCTTCCCGCCAATATCGAGAAAGATGTCGCCCCGCTCAAGCCGAACGTGTTCCTTTCGCCTGCGCGTAGCGGTAGCGGCCGCCAGCAGGGTATAGGCGGAGCCTTCCTCGTGGCACCGCGTGTGGAAAGCATCGGTGCCAAGATCCAGATCCGCTTGGCCGACGTCTTGCCCGGTTGGCCTTACAAGTTCCAGAACATGGACCACTGGAAAAACGAGGTGAAATCCGTCATCAACGACAAGCTTGCTTCCAAAAACAAGAACTTTGACGGCTACGAAATCTGGAACGAGCCCAATGACACCTGGAAGGTCTCTGGCATCGACTTCAATTCCGGTCTTTGGAAACAGACCTATGATTTGATTCGCCAGATGGACCCGGGGGCAAAAATTATCGGTCCGTCGTATTCTTTTTACCATGCTTCCAAGATGGAAGAATTCGTGAAGTACTGCTCGCAGAACAACTGCATGCCCGACGTTGTAAGCTGGCACCAGTGGGGAAGTGGCGGCTTTGTGGGCGCTGTCGAGACCTACCGCGCTCTCGAAAAGAAGTATAATGTCAAGCCGCGTCCTCTCAGCATCAACGAGTATTCCTCCGAGGAACATTCCGAGGAAGGATGCCCTGGCCTGTCCGTACCGTTTATCGCCAAGTTCGAACGTCACGGTGTCGAAAGCGCCATGATTTCTTGGTGGTTCGTACCGCTTCCGGGCCGTCTGGGGAGTCTCCTTACCTCCAATAACGAACGCGGTGGTGGCTGGTGGCTCTATAAGTGGTATGGCGACATGAGCGGCTACATGGCCAAGGTTACGCCTCCCAACGACAAAAGCGACGGCGTGGACGGCTTTGCCGCCCTCGATAAAAAGAAGGGCTTTGCGAGCATCGTGCTTGGCGGAAACACCAAGGGCGATATCAATGTGAACATCTCGGGCATTCCCTCTGCATTTGGCAACAAGGTGAATGTGACGGTGGAATACGTGGTCTGGGAAAACAAGGACAAGGCCGTTCCTTCGACGAACCTGGTGTCCGACAAGGAATACGACGTGAATGACGGCAAGATTACGGTGCCGGTGAACATCTCGAATACCAAGTACGGCTACCGCGTCTACATCACCCCGATTATCCCGCAGGCTCCTTATAAAGATGTCGCCGCTGCAATCCCGGGCAAGGTCGAAGTCGAAAATTACGATGTCGGCGGTTCGGGCAAGGCTTACCTCGACAAGGACGACGACAACAAGGGCGGCGAGTATCGTGAAGACGCTGTCGATATCGTGAAGGGCGGCTCGGGTTACGCCATCGGCTACACGCAGGAAGGCGAATGGCTCGAATACACCGTGAAGGTGGCCGAGGCGGGCGAGTATGGCCTGTCCGCGAGCTATGCGACTTCTTCGGAAAATGCGGGCTTCAAGCTTTATCTCGACGACAAGGCCGTTACGGACGACGTGATATTCCCGCAGGGTAGCGACTGGGAGACTTATTCCACGTTAGATGCGGGAAAGGTGAACCTCACGGCGGGCGAGCATGTGCTCAGGCTCGAAATCGTTGGCAATTACGTAAACATTGACTGGCTTGATTTTTGTGCGGCGGCTCAGTGCGGAACAGCCGATACCTCGTCGACAGTTGATACTACGACTTCGGTCGCAGCACGCATCATGCGGTTCGGTTCGTCGGGTGTTTCCTGCTACAGCGTGTTCGACATGCAGGGAAAATTTATTGCGCGCTTCATGGGCGAGGGCTCCGAAAATCTGCAGGCGAAGACTGCCTCTCTGGTCAAGCGTCCCGGATCCTACCTGGTCAAGTCGCAAGAGGGCGGACGTATCTTCCGCGTTATAGTCAAGTAGCCTTTACATCGTAAAATTTCTAAATTTCCCGCCATGAAAACGATAGAAGTCGTGGCGGGTATTATTTGTGATGGCGATCCGCGGTTGGCGGGGACTAGGATGCTCGCTACCCAGCGCGGTTATGGCGACTATAAGGATTACTGGGAATTCCCCGGCGGAAAGATGGAACCCGGCGAGACTCCCGAGCAGGCGCTTGTTCGCGAACTTAGGGAAGAACTGGCCGTCGATGTCCTTGTCGGTGATTTTGTATGCACCGTGGAATACGATTATCCCGCTTTTCACTTGACCATGCACTGCTATCTTTGCACGGTTGCGGGCGGAAAGTCTCCCGAACTGCTGGAACACGAAGCTGCAAGGTGGCTCTCTCCTGCGGAGTTGCATTCTGTGGATTGGCTCCCCGCCGATTTGCTGGTGGTGGAGGCGTTAGAAAAACGTTAAGAAATTCTATATTTTACTCCGAAAAAGCGGAAAAAGGTAAAGTAAAATGGAAGAAAAAAAAGATACTCTCGTTATTGGAAATCATGAATTTACATCGCGGTTTATCTTGGGGTCTGGCAAGTATTCGCTGAAGCTGATTGAGGCTGCGGTGCGCGATGCGGGTGCACAGATTGTGACACTCGCGGTGCGCCGGGCGAACACGAAGGACCATGAAAATATTCTGGACTATATCCCGAAAGGAGTGACCTTGCTCCCCAATACCTCCGGCGCCCGCACCGCCGACGAGGCGGTCCGCATCGCGCGCCTTTCCCGCGAGCTCGGCTGCGGCGATTTCGTGAAGATTGAAATCATGCGTGATACGAAGTATCTCTTGCCGGACAACTACGAGACGGTGAAGGCGACCGAGACGCTTGCGAAGGAGGGCTTCGTGGTGATGCCCTACATGTATCCGGATTTGAACGTGGCGCGCGACCTCGTGAACGCGGGGGCCGCCGCCGTGATGCCGCTTGCTGCCCCGATCGGGAGCAACAAGGGCCTTTCCACTCGTGAGTTTATTCAAATTCTGATTGACGAAATTGAACTTCCGGTTATCGTGGATGCAGGAATCGGGAAACCCTCCGAGGCCTGTGCCGCAATGGAGATGGGGGCCGCCGCGATCATGGCGAATACGGCGCTTGCCACGGCTGGCGATTTGCCTATGATGGCGCAGAGCTTCAAGCTTGCAATCGAGGCGGGTCGCAAGGCCTACCTTGCAGGCCTTGGGCGCGTCCTTACGCGCGGCGCTTCCGCGTCCGACCCGCTCACGGGATTCCTGCGGGACTAGTCCGCTCTGTCGCAGAAAAATTTTTTGCTAAATTAAAGGCGTTAAATTCAAATACAGGAACCGTTATGGAAAACATTACCCAGATTTGGAAAAAGATTCAGTCCCCCGAATTCAACCCGGCAACCGACATGGGCCTGGTCGAACAGGTAAAGCAGGTAGCGCTGACCTCCCAGGAGCCCGCCAAGGTGAGCTTCGGTACGTCCGGCTGGCGCGGTGAAATCGGTTCCGAATTTACGCTCCGCAACCTCCAGGTGGTGGGTGCCGCCATCGTTCGCCTCTACAAGGAAGCGACTCCTGAACTTTTCGAAGCTCTCGGCGTGAAGGATTTTGCCGAACTCCAGAAGCGCGGCGTGGTCGTTGGCCACGACAACCGCCTCCTCGGTCACGAATTCTGCGAGGCCGTTGCCGACCAGTTCGCGAAGGCCGGCGTGAAGGTCTACTACGGTGGCGAAATGCCGACTCCGGAATTCAGCGCCGCAATCGAGATGCTCGGTGCCGCCTGCTCCATCAACATGACCCCGAGCCACAACCCGAGCCACTACAACGGCATCAAGTTCAACCCGGCCGACGGCGGTCCTGCCGGTCCGGAAATCACGAACGTCATCACCAAGCTCAGCAACGAAATGATGGCCACCTGGAAGTTTGAACCGGTGGGCAAGGTTGACTGGGAACTCATCGACTCTCTCAAGATTTACAAGGAATTCCTCGTGAAGCAGGGAACCATCAAGTTCGACCGCATCAAGGAATTCATCAAGAAGGGCCGTCTGACCCTCGTGTGCGACCACGTGCACGGCTCTACCCGCCGCCGCCCGGCTGCGCTGCTCGACAATCCGGAATGCCTCATCACGCTCCGCAACGAGGATGACTCCCTGTTCGGCGGCATCGCCCCGGAACCGTCCAGCAAGAACCTCGAGAAGGTCCGCAAGGTGCTCGACGAAAGCAAGAGCGAATTCCGCCTCGGTGCAATTTTTGACCCGGATGGCGACCGCATCCGCTTCTACGACGGCACGCGCGAAATCGACATGAACCAGTTCGGTGCCATCGCGTTCCACTACATGGCAACCTGGCGCAAGGAACAGGGCTGCGTCGCGAAGTCCGTCGCGACCTCCAACTTCGTGAACATCATTGCCGAAAAGCTTGGCGTGCCCGTGATGGAAACTCCGGTGGGCTTCAAGAACTTCCGCCCGTGGCTCAGCCGCAATGCGAAGCAGAAGGCTCTCGTCGCATTCGAAGAATCCGACGGTATCTCGGGCCTCAACAACACGCTCGAGAAGGATGCCCAGTTCGGCCTCCTCATCGCTCTTGAAATCATGGCGGTGACCGGCAAGAACCTCGGTGAATACCTCGACGCCCTTTACGAAGAATATGGCCGCTTCTACCCGACCCGTTCGGGCTTCGAAGTCGACAAGTCCCTCGTGGGTGCTCCCTTGAAGGCCAAGGTCGACGCCATCGCCGAAATCGCGAAGCCGGGGGCAAAGGTCTTGGTCGGCAAGAATGAAAAGACCGTGAAGCAGCTCCTCACGCTCGACGGCGTGAAGGTCATCTTCGAAGACGACTCCTGGATGCTCGTGCGTCCGTCGGGTACCGAACCGAAGGTGCGCATCTACACCGAATGCCGTGAACCGGACGAAAAGGACCCGATGTTCGAGGCGGCGAAGGCGCTGTTCTTCAAGAATTAAGTGTTTTATTTGGGGAAAAGGAAAGCATATATGAAAAAAATACTGATATTACTTGTGCTGGCGCTTTCCATGGTGGGCTATGCACAGGAAGGTTCTATAAGGCCTAAGTTCCAGGCCTTCTCCGGTGCGTTGCTCAAGCTCAAGGATTCGGAGAAGGGTTTTTTGAAGTTCTCGCTGAAGGTGGATGTCGCCCCCTGGGCGTTCCAGGCCATCGGTGAGGTTCGAGCTCCCAACGGCGATCCCGAGCTTCTGCGCGAAGCCCTTTTCGAAGGCGAAGTCTATGCGGTTCTTGCCTATATTGACAATTCCCCCGTGGAAGTCAATGGCGAACAGTATAACGTGGGCCTCTTCGACATCATGCTCTACTATGATGAAGAACCGACCACGATCCGTAACCTGAAGTTCAGGCTGTTGCCTCCGGCTGATGACGATTGGTCGAAGGGAATCCTCAACGACGCTCTTGCTTCGGGCTCGCTTCTTGGCCAGATCTGGAAGGGCAAGTACGAAAGGGCTATCACGAAGGCTTCCGCCGATCCGATTGACAAGCGCAAGCTTCAGTCCATGAAGAAGAAAAAGATGGAAGCGGAGGATTCCGAAATGTCTGTTGCCGAGAAGAGGAAACAGCGCATGAAGGATATGGCTGACGACGATCAGCCGAAGAAGAAAAAGAAAAAAATGTCCAACAGGGATGAATGCGACGACCCGAACCTTTCTCCGAGAGAAAAGAAGCGTTGCCGCATGAAGAAAAAGTAAAAGTTTCACTAAATCGAAAACCTGAATTATTCGAGGTAATCTATGTCCGGTCACTCCAAATGGGCCACCACCAAACGCAAGAAAGCCAAGACTGACGTCGCTCGTGCGAAGGCTTGGAACAAGCTTATCAAGGAAATCTCCATTGCTGCTAAGCTCGGCGGCGGAAACCCTGACGCAAACCCGCGCCTGCGTGCGGCAATTCTCAAGTCCAAGAGCCAGAGCTTGCCGACCAAGAACATCGAAAGCGCCATCGCCAAGGGTACGGGTGCAAACTCCGGTACCGAAATGACGGAACCGCTCTACGAAGGACGCGGCCCGGCCGGCATTGCCATCATGGTGCAGTGCCTGACCGACAACAAGGTTCGTACGGTTGCCGAAATCCGCAACATCTTCAACAAGAACAACGGTTCCATGGGTGAATCGGGCTCCGTTTCCTGGGCCTTCACCTACAAGGGCGTGATCATTGTCGACGCAGAAAAGTATCCTGAAGACCAGGTGATGGACCTCGTGCTCGAAGCAGGTGCCGAAGACATGTCCACCGAAGACGGCGTGCATGAAATCTCCACCTCTCCGGAAGCTTTCGACGCCGTTTCCAAGGCTCTCGAAGCCGCCGGAATCGAGATGATGAGCGCTGAAATCACCTACGTCGCGAATGACCCGGTCAAGCTCGGTCACGACGATGCCGTGAAGCTCCTCAAGCTCATCGACAAGTTCGAAGACCACGACGACGTCCAGGATGTTTACCACAACGCCGAAATCGACGAAGCCGATATGGACGCTGCTGAGTAAGCTCTATTCGTTCCAAAAATTGAAAAACCGATTGCCTGGAGCAGTCGGTTTTTTTGTGCTTGAGGAGTGATGCGGCTTATCGCCCGAGAGTCTCGCGGTAGCTGTGCACTGCCGCCTTGTAGGTGCTCACGGCCTTCGCTATTCGGTCGGCGATATCTTCCTGGCCGGCCTTGCTCATCATGTAGGCCTCGTCGTCGAGGTTGCTGATGAATCCGATTTCGAATAGCACTGCGGGCATGAGCGCACCCACGAGCACCATGAACCCGGCACCTCCGACGCCTCCCGCCTGCCTGCGGATTTTTCCGCCGTCCATCGCCTTGAGCATTTCCTCGGTGAACATGTAGCTGTTCTGTTTATACTTTTCGAGACGGGCTTCCAGCTTGAACCATTCGATGGGGGAGAGTTCCTCTTTCGCGTTCTTTTCGCCGTAGAGGGTCGCCACCTTGTTTTCGCGGCGGGCTATCGCCTTGTCTTCTTCGCTTTCGGGGGCACGGAGCACGTACACATGGTAACCCCTGATTTGCTTCTTGCGTTCGGGAGTCGCATCGACGGCGTTGCAGTGGAGGCTGATGAACAGGTCTCCATCCCACTGGTTCGCGAGGTTGGCGCGCTGCCCGAGTTCGATAAACACGTCCTTGTCGCGGGTCATTTTTATGTTGAACCCTTCTTTCGCGAGCGCCTTTTTCAGGAGCTTGCCGATGGCGAGAACGAGGTCCTTCTCCTGCGAATTCTTGCCGAGAGCGCCAGAATCCTTGCCGCCGTGGCCGGGGTCAATTACGATGGTCTTGACTTCTCGGGTGCCCGCGGTCTCGTTCTTCGGCTTGGTTGCAGAAACCGCCTTCTGGTCTGCCTTTGCGGGCGCTGCCGCGGGTTCGGCCTTCGCGGAACTTGCCGAACCGGTCGAAGAGCTCGAATCCTTTGCTGCGGCTGAACTGCTGCTGGCAGGAACTTTCTTGAAAATCTGCTTCGCGTCCTCTTCTGCAATCCACAGGTGCCCGTCTTCGAGGACGGGGCTTGCGGATAAATCGATGGTTCCGCCGTTCACCGAAGCGAAGGGAATGCCGACTGCAAACTTGGCTGTGTCTTCCTCGGTGACGAGGATGAACGATTTCTGGATGGGGAACCAGTGGAAAGAGGCGCCGTTCTGTTTGGCGAAAGCTTCAGCATCGACGGCACTGACGTCGGCGAAGGACATTGCCCAGCCGATTATCAGCAACAGGGCGAAAACTAGCGGTGTGCCTTTGCGGCGCGGTCCATTTCCAGCTTCGCTTCGCGGTTGATTATATCCTGTCGCTTGTCGCGTTGATCCTTGCCTCTGCATATTCCAATTTCGAGTTTTGCCCGTCGGTTCTTAAAGTATAGTTTCAGCGGGACGATGGTGCAACCCTTAAGTTCCTTCGCCTTGCGCATTTTCTGGATTTCGTGCGCGTGGGCGAGGAGCTTGCGCTTGCGGGCGGGGAAGTGGTTGAACCTGTTCGCGAAAAGGTATTCGTCGATGCGGGCGCCAATGAGCCAGAGTTCGTCTTTCTTGTCGTCGACGTCGACCCAGGCTTCACCGATGGTGCACTTGCCGTCGCGGATGGACTTGACCTCGGAGCCGATGAGCATGATGCCCACCTCGAACGTCTCGTCGACGAAATAGAGGTGGCTTGCCTTGCGGTTCATGATGACCGGCGTGCTCTGTTGCTCCTTCTTTGCCATGCGCTAAGCCTTCTTGCCCCAGCCGCTCTTCTTGCCGCTGGCCTTGCTGCTTTCGAGGGCCTTCGATTCCCAGCCGACCTTCTTCTTCTGTACGTGCGGGATGGCCTCGTCGAGAGCCTGTACGAGTTCCTTGCAGCCGTCGCCCGTCATGGCGGACGTCACGATGACCTTCTGGCGGTGTTTCTTGAATTCCTTGATGGCGTTCTCGATTCCGAGATCGTCCTTGTTGAGTGCAATCACGAAGGGCTTTTCGGCGAGCTTCGGGTGGAATGCCTTGAGTTCGCTCTTGAGCACGGTAAACTGCTCGTAGGCGTTCTCGGCAAAACCGTCGATGACGAACAGGAGCGTGTGCGTGCGTTCGATGTGCTTGAGGAACTGGTGCCCGAGGCCCTTGCCCTCGCTGGCGCCTTCCAGCAGGCCGGGAATGTCGGCGACCACGAAACTGTGGCCGTTCGTCTGCACGATGCCGAGCACCGGTTCGAGGGTGGTAAACGGATAGTCGCCGACTTTCGGGCGTCCGCTCGAAATCTTGTTCACGAGGCTCGACTTGCCCGCGTTCGGGAACCCGACCAGGCCCACGTCGGCCATGAGCTTGAGTTCCAGGAAAAGTTCGCGCTTTTCGCCCTTTTCGCCGGGTGTGCACTTGCGGGGTGCCTGCACCTTCGGGGTCGCGAAATGCTGGTTGCCCATCCCGCCCTTGCCGCCGCGCGCCGCAATCCATTTCTGGCCCGGCTGCGTGAGGTCTGCGAGGATGCGACCTTCGGAATCCTTCACGATGGTACCACGCGGGACATCGACGATGAGGTCTTCGGCGCTACGCCCGGTGCAGCGCTTCGCTCCACCCGGCTGGCCGCCCAGCGCCTTGTACACGCGTGCGTTGCCCATGTCGAGGAGCGTGGAATACTGCTCGTTCACCTGCAGAATCACGTGACCGCCGCGACCGCCGTCGCCGCCGTCAGGGCCTCCGAGGGGAACAAACTTTTCGCGGTGGAAGCTCACGATGCCGTCACCGCCCTTGCCGGAGCGCACTTCAATGGTTTTTTCGTCTAGGAACATAGGCCAAATGTAGAAATTTTAGAGGCTTTCGTGCTTGCTCATGCAGTGCAGGCTTCCACCTTCCTCGATGACGGTGCGGCAGTCGAGTCCGATGACGAACCGGTCAGGATAAACGCTCTCGAAATATTTCTGGGCGACGGAATCGTTCTTGCATTTGTATTTGGGGTAAATTAGTCCGCCGTTCACAAAAATAAAGTTCATGTAGCTTGCCGGGAGAATCTGTCCGTCGCTTAGCTTTCGCTGCGGCGGGAGCGCAAGCGTGTCCACCTTCGATTTTTTTCCGTAATAGGCGCCGAGCCAGGTTTCTAGGAGGTATTTAGCCTCAGCAAGGATGGGGGCGTTCGGTCCCTTGCGGCTTGTATCCCATGACATGACGATGCGGTCCTTGGCGACGAATCTGGCTACGTTGTCGATATGTCCGTCCGTGTGGTCGCCGTTGAGACCGCGGGGAAGGATGAGCAGACTCTTGAGGCCGAGCATCTGGCATATCGCCTTGATGATCTTTGTCAGGTCTTCCGGCTTGTTGCGGTTCTTGCCTACAAGGCAGTCCAGTGTCGTGATTCCGAGACCATCCCCGTTTACTTCAATGGCACCCCCTTCGAAAATATAGGGAATGCTTTTGCCCTTGGCATATTTGAATGCTTTTGCAATTCTGGCGGGAATCTGGTTGTCGTTTTTCCAGGGCGGGAATTTTGCGCCCCACGCATTGAATACGGATTCAGAGACGGCTGTCTTGTTTCCCTTTTTTACGAAGAACGGACCATAGTCACGAATCCAGATATCATCGGTCTTGAGCGGAATGAACGTGGCCGGAAAAGGACGGTCGGCTACAGCGAATTTTTCTTCGGCTGTAAGGAAATCCAGTTTCGGGAGCAGCACGTTGACAGGCTGGAACTCGCTAATGGTACGGATGAGGTCGATGTAGAACTTGCGAATCTTGATTCCGCGTTCTCCGTGCCAGTTCTGCTTGTTGTGCGGGAAGGCTAGCCATGTAGCCTTTTGGTTTTCCCATTCGGCGGGATAGCGAATTTTCGTTGTCATTATTCACCCCAGATTTTGAGGATGTCCTTGTAAAGGTCGATGCGGCGGTCGCGGAAATGCGGCCACCAGCGGCGATTCTCTTCGGTTTCGGCGAGGTCGATTTCTACGGTAGAGACACCGAGAAAATCGGGCGCGCATTTTTCCAAAATGTAGCCGTCGGGTGCGGCGGCAAAGCTCGTGCCCCAGAAGGTAAGGTGTCCTTCGGTACCGATGCGGTTAGCCGCCACCACGAACGTGCGGTTTGCGATGGCGTGCCCGCGCATGACGGTTGTCCAGCTGTCTTGCTGGCGCGGGTAGATTTCCTTGGGCTCAGAATCCATCCAGCCAATGGCCGTGGGGTAGATGAGCACGTCTGCGCCCTTGAGACTCATGATGCGGGCGGCTTCCGGGAACCACTGGTCCCAGCAAATGAGCACGCCGAGGGTGCCTGCGGATGTCTTGATAGGCTCGAAACCCGTGTCACCCGGGATGAAGTAGTATTTTTCGTAGAAGGCGGGATCGTCGGGAATGTGGCTCTTGCGGTAGAGGCCTGCAATGCTGCCGTCGCGCTCGAACACGAAGGCGGAATTGTGGTAGATGCCGCGGGCGCGTTTCTCGAAGAAGGGGAACACCACCACGGCGTTCAGTTCTTTGGCGATGCCCTGCCACTGCGCTACCAGCGGGTGGTCCTTTTCAATCGCAAGGTCAAAGAAGTCCGCGTTTTCCTCGAAGGGGAAATAGGGCGTATGGAAAAGTTCCGGCAGAACCACCAGGTCGTAGCCCTTGCCCTTGAGGGCGCGGGCCTGTTCCACGTACCAGGCGTTGTTGCTGTCGAAATCGCCTGTCCACTTGCCTTGCAAAGTTGCGACTTTAATCTTGCTCATAAGTCATCCCCGCGATTCTTGTTGTCATTCCGCGTTTTTGTCATCCTCGCGCAGGCGAGGATCTAATTACTTTTCGAAATATTCCTTCGCCTTCTTCACGACGTCTTCGACCTTGACCATGGAGAATTCCTTCTCGTTGCGGAACTTCCATTCGACTTCACCGTTGGCAAGTCCCTTCTTGCCGATGGCGATGCGCACCGGAGAGCCCCACAGGTCGGCGTCCTTGAATTTGACGCCCGGACGTTCGTCGCGGTCGTCCACGAGCACGTCGATGCCGGCGGCTTCGAGTTCCTTTTCGAACTTTTCGGCGAGTTCCACGAGTTCGGCTTCCTTGCCGATGGGGACGATTTCCACCTGGAACGGAGCGATGGACTTGGGCCAAATCGGTCCGAAGTCATCGTGGCTGTTTTCCACGACGGATGCCATCAGGCGGCCCACGCCAATGCCGTAGCAGCCCATGATGGCCGGAGCGGTCGTCTTTTCGGCCGTGAGGAACTTCGCACCCATGGATTCGGAGAACTTGGTGCCGAGCTTGAAGATGTTGCCCATTTCGATACCGCGAGTTTCGGTGAGGAGTTCGCCGCAGCAGGGGCACTTGCAGACTTCGCTCGCTTCGGCAATGTCCGCCACTTCGAACTTCGGGAAGTCGCGCTTCGGGTTGCAATGCTTGAAGTGGAAGCCTTCTTCGTTGGCGCCGGTCACGAGGTCGAAGGAATCTGCAATCGCTTCGTCCACGATGATGCGGGTGTCGTGAGAATTGATCGGGGAAGCAAAGCCCGGAACCATGCCGCAGGCCTTGATGAGGCTGTCTTCGGCAGGGTAAAGTTCCTTCGCCTTCAGTAGGTTGTGGAGCTTGATTTCGGAAACGTCGAGGTTGCCCGGGACAACGACCGTGATGAGCTTGCCTTCGAAGTCGAAGAACACGCACTTGGCAGTTGATTCGGCAGGCACGTTCAGGAACTTGGTGAGATCTTCGATGCTTGCGCAGTGCGGAGTTTCGACCTTTTCGAGAGCTGCATTTTCGTCGCCCTTGAACGGCACACGCTGGAACTTGGCGATTTCGCGGTTGGCCTGGTAGCCGCACTTCTTACAAAGAATCAAGTAATCTTCGCCGTTCGGAGTATCCAGCATGAATTCGTGAGCGACCTTACCGCCCATGATGCCGGTATCGCTCTGCACCACCACCGGTTCAATGCCCACGCGACGGTAGATGCGCAGGTAGGCGTCGTATTCTTCCTGGTAGTGACGGTCCAGGTCTTCCTGACTGGTGTGGAAGCTGTATGCATCCTTCATCAGGAATTCGCGGACGCGGATAAGGCCGCCGCGGGCGCGGGCTTCGTCGCGGTACTTGGTCTTGAACTGGTAGAGCATCACCGGCAGCTGCTTGTAGCTGTTGAGCACGTAGCGTACGAGGTCGGTCATGGCCTCTTCGTGAGTCATGGCAAGCACCATGTTGTGGTTGTTGCGATCCTTGAAGCGCAGCAGTTCTTCGCCGATGGCCTGGTAACGGCCAGATTCGCTCCAGAGTTCAGCGGTCTGCACCACCGGCAGGTCCACTTCGATACCGCCAATCTTGTTCATTTCTTCGCGGATGATGTTCACGATCTTCTGGATTACGCGGAAACCCATCGGCATCATGGAGTAGATACCGGTAGAGACGGGCTTGATGTAACCGCCGCGCATGAGGAAGATGTGGGAGGGCATGGTGGCATCGCTGGGCGTTTCGCGGAGCGTCACATAGAAGTACTTCGAGAGTTTCATTTTTTGTCCTTTTTGGCGGGCCTGCCGCCGTATAATTTCGGAGGGGAAAGATAGAAAAATGAAACGTGGTCGTCCGATTTCTTCCAATGTCAAGAAAAGATGATTGAAAAGGAGGGCGGAATGGGTGCAAGAATGTTTGTAAACTGAATTTTACATCAAAAAGCGCTTTTTATCGCCAAAAAGCACCATTTCGTCTTTTTTTTCAAAAAATTTGCAGAATTTGGTATTTTTTTGCGAAAATAGCATATATATTACTATCGAAATTTTCTGGATTAGGGCTAGCAGGGCCGTTTTTTGTCGTGTAATCCCAATCCGGAGCGTAATTTGGAGATATATATGGCAGAAGACTTGCAATACCTTATGGAACGCATCCAGAAAGATGCTGTCGATAAAGCAGAAAACGAGGCGGCGGCTATCATTGCCAAGGCCAAGGAAAAGGCGGCCGATATCGTGAAGGCTGCCGAGGCCGAAGCGTCCGCCCGTCTGGAAAAGGCCGACAAGGACGCCGAAGCGTTCACGGAACGTAGCGAACGCACCCTTGAACAGTCCGCCCGCGACCTCCTGCTTTCGGTAGGCAAGAACCTTGAAAAGATGATTATGGACCTGTTGAACCTCGAGGTGGAGAAGTCCCTGGACGAATCCACCGTCAAGAGCATGCTCCTCACGGTAGCCAAGTCCTATACCTCCGACATCGAGGTGGATTTCTCCGACGCCGATGCCCGCAAGCTCAGCTCCTTTGTGATGGGCGAGTTCAAGAAGCAGCTTTCCGCCGGCGTGAAGGTCGAAAGCGACAAGGGCGTCAAGTTCGGCTTCCGCATCAAGCTCGATGGCGGCAAGGTCACCCACGAATTTACAGAAGCTGCAATGGCCGACGCTCTTTCGGCCCTGCTCCGTCCGCAACTTGCCAGAGTGGTAAACGCTGCCGCACAGGCGAAGTAACGCGGGTACTTGATGAGCAGTCCTTCTTACTTGATGGCATCTCTTCCGATGATTGAGTTCGGCGATCCGGCCCCGCTCAGTATGGAAGAATTTCGCCACCGCTGCATCGGCGTGCTGTCCGAGCCGGAACTTGCGGCTCTGGACGCGCTTCTGGATGACGGTGAATGCGAAGAGTGCGACGACGAGTTCGTGCGCGCCTACAAGGCCCACGAAATCCAGATGAAGAACGTTTCGGGCAGGCTCCGTGCAAGTGCATGGGGGCCCGATATCCGTTTTACGGAAAAGTCCTTCCCGGGTTACGATGTCGCCTTTGCCAAGATGATTCAAGATGCGTTTGCCAAGTCGAATCCTATGGAAAAAGAGCAGGATATCGACAAGGCCCGTTTCTGGCTTGTGGACTCGCTTGCAGGTGTGGGCGAGGGTACCGTCAAGCATGTTTACGCTTATGCGATCAAACTGAAGATTTGTGAACGTTGGGCGCGCCTCTCCGAACAAGCGGGCGACGCTGCCGTGTTGAATGTTATTAATGCAAACGATCCTGCATACGCCTCTGCGGCGGCACAGGAATGACCGGAGGTCCATTTTCAATGGCTAGTATCGGAAAAATCATCGGCGTCAACGGTAACCTGATTCGCGTCAAGTTCGAAAGCGCCGTGTCCCAGAACGAAGTGGCGTATGCCAAGCTTACTCAGAAAAACAAGGACGGCAAGTCCGAAGTCATCCCCCTCAAGAGCGAAGTCATCCGTATCCGCGGTGACTACGCCGAACTCCAGGTGTTCGAAGACACCACGGGTTTAAAGACGGGTGACGAGGTGGAATTCACCGGCGAACTTTTGTCCGTAGAACTTGGCCCCGGCCTCTTGACCCAGGTCTTTGACGGTCTGCAGAACCCGCTCCCGAAGCTTGCCGAAGAATGCGGCTTCTTCCTGCAGCGCGGTAAGTATTTGAAGGCGCTCCCGCGCGACAAGAAGTGGGCGTTTACCCCGGTCGCGAAGGCGGGCGATGTGGTGGTCGCGGGCGATACGCTCGGCACCGTGCCCGAAGGCGTGTTCACGCACCGCATCATGGTGCCGTTCCGCCTGCTGGGCAAGTGGACCGTGGAATCGGTCTCTGCCGCTGGTGAATTCACTGTAGAAACTGTTGTTGCAAAGCTCAAGAACGCTCACGGCGAAACCCAGGACGTGACGATGGTGCAGACCTGGCCGGTGAAGATGCCAATCAAGGCCTACGAAGAACGCCTGCGCCCGAGCAAGCCTTTGACCATGCAGCAGCGCATTATCGATACGTTCTTCCCCGTGATGCAGGGCGGTACGTTCTGTACGCCGGGCCCGTTCGGTGCCGGCAAGACGGTGCTCCAGCAGCTCATGAGCCGTTACGCCGACGTGGATATCGTGATCTTGGCCGCTTGCGGTGAACGTGCAGGTGAAGTGGTGGAAACCCTCCGCGAATTCCCTGAACTGATTGACCCGCGTACCGGCAAGTCCCTCATGGAACGTACGCTGATTATTTGTAACACGTCTTCGATGCCGGTGGCTGCCCGTGAAGCTTCCGTCTATACGGGCGTGACTCTCGCCGAATACTACCGCCAGATGGGCCTGAACGTGCTCCTCTTGGCTGACTCGACTTCTCGTTGGGCACAGGCTCTGCGTGAAATGAGCGGCCGCTTGGAAGAAATTCCGGGCGAAGAAGCCTTCCCGGCTTACCTTGAATCCGTGATTGCCGCCTTCTATGAACGCGGTGGCGTAGTTCGCCTGAAGGACGGCTCTACCGGTTCCGTGACGATTTGCGGTTCCGTGTCGCCTGCAGGTGGTAACTTCGAAGAACCGGTGACCCAGGCAACCCTGAAGGTGGTGGGCGCATTCCTCGGCCTTAGCCGTGAACGTTCCGACCAGCGCCGCTTCCCGGCAATCCACCCGCTGGATTCCTGGTCCAAGTACGAAGGCATCATCGACAGCAAAAAGGTTGCCGAAGCCCGTCACATCCTCGCAAACGGCGTGGACGTGAACAACATGATGAAGGTGGTGGGCGAAGAAGGTACCTCTATCGACGACTTCGTGATTTACCTGAAGTCCGAATACCTCGATGCCGTTTACCTGCAGCAGGACGCCTATAACGAAATCGACGCCGCTTGCTCCGCCGAACGCCAGAAGTACGTGTTCGACAAGGTTTACACCATTCTCAAGACCCCGATGAAGTTCAGCGAGAAGGACGTCGCCCGTACGTTCTTCCTCAAGCTCACTCAGTCGACGAAGGACTGGAACCGCGTCAAGTTCGATTCCCAGGAATTCAAGGACCTTGAACAAAGTATTTTCGCTTCCGTGAAGGAGGTTTCCGCTAATGCATAATGTGGCATACCATCGTATTGAACGCATCGCCGGTTCCGTGATTACGCTCCGCGCCGAAGGTGTAGCAAACCAGGAACTTGCCCAGGTGACAAGCTCGTTCGGAACATCCCTTGCCCGCGTGATCCGCATTGACGGCGACATGGTGGACTTGCAGGTGTTTGCAGGTGCCCGTGGTATTTCGACCGACTCCGAAGTGCGCTTCCTTGGCGAACCGATGAAGGTCCCGTACAGCGAAGCCTTGCTTGGCCGCGTGTTTAACGGTGCCGGCAAGCCCCGTGATAACGGCCCCGAAGTGGACGGCGAACGCATTACTATCGGCGGTCCTTCCGTGAACCCCGCAAAGCGTATCATCCCGAAGACGATGGTGCGTACGGGTATCCCGATGATCGACGTGTTCAACACGCTCGTGGTTTCGCAGAAGCTCCCGATTTTCTCTATCGCCGGTGAACCTTACAACGAACTCTTGGCCCGCATCGCCTTGCAGGCCGAAGTGGACGTGATTGTTCTCGGCGGCATGGGCCTGAAGCACGATGACTACCTGTACCTGAAGGACTTCCTCGAAAAGAACGGTGCTTTGAACCGTACGGTGATGTTCATGCACACCGCTTCCGACCCGATTGTGGAATGCTTGCTCGTGCCGGATGCTTCCCTTGCCGTGGCTGAAAAGTTCGCCACCGAAGGCAAGAACGTGCTGGTGCTCCTCACCGACATGACGAACTTTGCCGACGCCATGAAGGAAATCGCCATTACCATGGAACAGATTCCATCGAACCGTGGTTATCCTGGCGACCTTTACTCCCAGCTGGCCAGCCGTTACGAAAAGGCCGTGGACTTCGAAGGTTCGGGCTCCATCACTATCCTTGCCGTGACGACCATGCCTGGTGACGACGTGACCCACCCGGTTCCGGATAACACCGGTTACATTACCGAAGGTCAGTTCTACCTGCGTAAGGGCCGTATCGAACCGTTCGGTTCTCTGTCTCGTTTGAAACAGCAGGTGAACGGCAAGACCCGTAGCGACCACCGTACCATCATGAACACCATGATCCAGCTGTACGCAAGCTACAAGGAAACTTTGGAAAAGCAGTCCATGGGCTTCAACATGAGTAACTGGGACCAGAAGCTGTTGAAGTATGGCCAGCGCTTCGAAAAGGAAATGATGGATCTTTCCGTCAACATCCCGCTCGAAAAGGCTTTGGACCTTGGCTGGGAAATCCTTGCTGACTGTTTCGCACCCGAAGAAACGGGTATTCCGACCAAGATGATCAACGAATATTGGCCCAAGAAGGGGTAATATGGCGAAGGTCAAGTTAACAAAGAACGCCCTCAAGGCGGAACGCGACGCATTGAAGCGCTTCCAGCGCTATCTGCCGACGTTGCTGTTGAAAAAGCAGCAGTTGCAGATGGAAATGCGCACGCTCCAGGAGAGGGTGATGGCAAAGCGAGAAGAGGAGGACAAGCTCCGCAAGAGCATGGCTTCCTGGATTTCGCTGTTTGCCGAACCCATCGAATGGTCAAAGTACCTGTCGGTGAAGGAAGTGCGCCAGGGCGAAGGTAACATCGCCGGCGTGAAGATTCCGACATACGACGGGGTAGATTTTAATATCTCGATTCCGGATTTCTTTACCACGCCCGTGTGGCTGGACGACGGTATCAGAAGCCTGCAGGGCCTGATTTCGCTGCGTCTCGAACGCCGCGTGCTCGAAAAGCAATACGAGCTCCTCTCGAAGGAACTGCGTACCACGAGCCAGCGCGTGAACCTGTTCGAAAAGGTGAAGATTCCGGAAGCCAAGGAAAATATCCGCGTCATCAACATCTTCCTGGGCGACCAGCAGACCAGTGGCGTTGCCCGCAGCAAGCTTGCGAAGGGTAAGGCTACCGCCCGTACCGCTGCCCAGGATGCACTCGCGAAGGAGGCCGCCGCATGATTACTCCTATGAAGAAAGTGACGGTGCTGACGGTTGCAGGTGCGGTTGAAGAGACGCTCCAGGCGCTCCGTACGCTTGAAATTTTGCACCTCACGCCCTTGCAGGCGGCAGCAGGCGCCAAGCTGAACCATGCCCGCGGCGAAGTAAACCGCGTGCAGAAGGCTTTGGAAGTGGTGCCCGAAAAAGCCCCGAAGGGTGTGACTCCCGTGAAGGATGCCGCTCCTGCCGCAAGCCTTATCGATGAAATCCAGAACCTGGTTGCCGAAAGCAAGCAGGCGGAAATCGACAAGGAACAGGCTGAAGAGGAACTCACCAAACTTTCCATGTTCAAGAACCTGGACCCCGCAACGGCAGCTTCCCTGCAGGCGAAGGGTATCTATGTCAAACTGTACCAGCTCCATGACGGTAAAGTCCCGTTCGAACTCGATGGCGAAGGTTCTATCGAGGAATTCGGTCAGGATGAAAACGGCAAATATGTAGCTGTCGTGAGCAGGGGAGAAGCCCCTGTGGCCGTGAAGGGTAACTTCACCGAACTCTCGATGCCGCCCAAATCCCTTGCCGAATACCGCGAAATGGAAGCGAAAGCAAAGGAAACGCTTGCCCGCGTGGAGCGTCGCCTGGGTGAACTTTCGGGTGCCCGCGAATCTATCGAGGACAAGCTCCTCGAAGTGGGTGACGACTACCGCATGGTCGAAGCCGAAGCCTCGATGGTGGGCGACAAGAACGTCGCCGCCGTGCAGGGCTTCTGCCCTGCACCGCGCGTGGGCGAACTCGAGAAGGCCGCCCGCGAGCACGGCTGGGGCCTCCTGGTGGACGACCCAGCCGACGGCGACGACATCCCGACGCTGTTGACCTATAGCAAGCTCAGCCGCCCCATGCAGTTCCTGTACGACATCATCGGCATTTCGCCGGGGTACAAGGAAGTGGACGTGTCGGCCGTGTTCCTTTGCTTCTTCAGCATCTTCTTTGCGATGATTGTGGGGGATACCGCTTACGGGTTGCTCTTCCTCGGTCTGGCGCTTTTTGCACGCAAAAAGATGCCGAAGGCGAACCCTGCTGGTTTCCACTTTATCTACCTCATGAGCATCGCCACCATCGTGTGGGGTGTCATCAACGCAAGTTTCTTGGGACTTAGCCCCTCGCTTGCGGGGTGGACGTATTACCTGGACATCACCAACTACGGCTGGTTGCCTGAACCGCTGAAGAACGCGATGCTCTGGATCCGCACTAGCGCCCCGACTGACCCGGCGAAGTTCGAAGCCTACAAGGCCTTCGCCCAGTCGATCACTATCTTGCCCGATAGCTTCGTGCCGAAGGCGGCGGGTGCCTCCCAGATGCAGCATATCCAGCTGTTCTGCTTCTGCATCGCCGTGGTCCACCTGAGTATCGCTCACGTGTGGAACGTCTGCGTGCGCATCAAGCGCAAGGACTCCACGTTCATGGCGCAGGTGGGCTGGCTTATCGGCTGCTGGGTGATGTTCTTCCTGGCCTGCCAGATGGTGCTCGGTATCGACATGCCGAAGTTCGTCATCCCGATGTTCATCGTGGAAGCCGTTCTTTTGGTGCTCTTTACCGTGCCGCCCAAGAGGCTCAAGCAGGACTTCATCAGCATCCCGATGCTCGTGCTCGACGTGGTGAACAGCTTTACCGACGTGATCAGTTACATCCGTCTGTTTGCCGTGGGCATGTCCGGTGCGGCCAT
>ODAI012172086.1_pt1 | contig 93768 bp, 86 predicted proteins | sample 1539321 | NCBI WGS metagenome assembly ODAI01 (sample SAMN02144231, study PRJEB22623) | gut metagenome | biome: sheep rumen | host: Ovis aries | place: New Zealand | reverse complement strand
CGTTGCCCAGTTTGTCGTTAAAGTAGTCGGGCGACAGAAAGTTAAGAAAGATTTCGGCCGTTTGTGAATAATTCTGTGACCAGTCGACAGTAAACGGGGTGAGCGGAATCGATTCGTAGATAGTAAAGTAACTGACCCGCAGCAGCTTTACCTGGCGCAATGCGTCGTTGTTTGCCGCACTGAAATAGATGCCGAAAATGAAGCAGGTGTCGTTCAGTCCGCCATCTCCCTTTCCTTTTATCGCGTGTTTCTCCACGTAGAGTAGGGTGTCTTCTTCCGATAGCGCAGGTAGCTCTATGCCTCCTTTCGCGTTATTATGTGTATGTTGGTTCGACGATGTCCTTAGGTTGACGTGGTCTGTTTCTGCGTCAAAGAAATTGCTGTTGTCAAGCAACTCCGCTACCACCTCGTTCAGGGGCCTGCCTATGGCGCAGGTCGTGCTGCCGGTGTTGAACAGGGCACCGGTTTCTGGGTAGGGCCTTATACCATAACAGACTATAGCAGAAAGAAATGCGAATAATAGAAGAACTGTTTTTCTCATCGGTTGTAAATAAGGTAATGTGGTGACATTTTCTTAGTGCAAAGATATATATAATAGCCGTTTCTATTCTTGTTCGGGAGCGCTTGTTTTTGCACAGGTTGGCAATTTCTCCGCACCGCACAACAAAAAAGCGCACCTTGCACAGGTGCGCCTTAACTCTGCCTTCTGGTAGAGCTTTGCCTAATCTTGGTCTGCATAAATGCCGATTACTACGTCGTCAATTACGCAACCAAAGTCATCATAAACGGGTTTCACTACTTCATTCATAAGCGTCCTCCATTTCTTTTTTCCCCTTTTTCAAGGGCGAACATTACATTAACAATAACTAAAAAATAACAAATATGCTGATGTCTTTAGGCAATTTCCTTAACATCTGAGAAGTGATTTTTATTGCACATCTCGTTTTTGTTTGTGCAAATATAGAAACAAAATTGCACATTGCAAGTATTCGTGTGCATTTTTTTGCACAAATTTATTTTGATTGTGCAGATGTGTTTTATCTTTCCTCAAATATGTCCAATATGCGAACTATTATTGCCTTGTTTTATTGTTAGTGTATTTATTGGTGACGCTTTTTATGGTTGTGGCAACTCTGTTTGGGCGGGGGGTGTGGTGGTTGCATGGGGCAGGAGTGTCTCTGCCTGTTTTTTTAGCTGATGTACTTGCCCACTATGCTGGCATCGGGTTCGAACGAGTGCCCGTAGCCGTTAAGTATGACGAGTTCGGCGTTCCTGCTCAGCCGTTTCAGTTCTTCGGAATACGATGTCGGAACCACTTCGTCGGCTGTTCCGTGTATTATGGTGGTTTTTCCCTTATATTTTACAAACTCTTCGTGTATGGGCAGTTGTTTGGCGTCTTCTATATAGTTGCGGCCTAGCACGCCCCACACAATGGGCAGCGTTTCGGGCAACTGGTAGGGATTGAAGGTGCCTCCGAGTATGTTGCCGTTTCTTGCACCGTCTCTCAGCACAACGGCTGGCGCCAGCAGCACCAGGTGGTCGATGGTCTCGTTGCCGATTTGTCCGGCTGTCAGAATCGAGGCGACACCGCCCTGCGAGTGCCCTACCAGTAGTATGCGTTCGGTTTGTGGCAGTTGTTCCACATAGTGGATGGCTGCAATAGCGTCGCCCACCTCGCTCGTAATGGTCATATCGGTGAAGCTGCCATCGCTTTCGCCGTGTCCGTTGAAGTCGATGCGCAGTGTGCCAATCCCTTTCTGTTGCAGGCTGGCAGATACAGTATTCATAAATGGGGTGGCCTTGTGGTCTCCTATTCCGTGTAGTAGAATGGCAATCGGGCATTTACCGCCGGTGGCTAGCTCCGGCAGGTCGAGTAATCCTACTATCTTTCCATTGGGGCTGTTATAGGTAATCCGTTTTGTCATATTCTTTCTTCCTCCTTCTTTTACACTGCAAAATTAGGGTGTTTACCATTTTTGGACAATCACACAAATCTGTCATATAACATACCTTTATTATGGTATGCCGGTTGGCGGTTTGTGGACTCACGCCTTTTTCAGGTTCGGTAGGAAGTAGGCTACCATTCCCAGTAGCGGTATGAACGAACAGGCATTGTAGACATTAAAGATGCCGTAGGTGTCGACCAGGGTGCCTAGCACTGCGGCCGATATGCCGGCTATGCCGAATGCGAATCCGTAGAACAGGCCAGAGGTCAGGCCAATGTGGTTGGGCAACAGCTCTTGCGCGTAGATGATGATGGCCGGGAAGGCCGACGACAGTACCAAACCTACCAGAAAACTGAGCAGTATGGTGGCGGTAAAGCCTACGTGGGGCATTAGCAGGGCAAATGGCGCGGTTCCCAGTATCGAGGCCCAGATGACGTACTTGCGCCCGAACTTGTCGCCGATGGGGCCGCCGATGATGGTGCCGATGGCCGTCGCTCCCAAAAAGACGAACAGAAGGATCTGCGAGGTCTTGATGCTGACACCGAATTTTTCTATCAGGTAGAAGGTGTAGTAGCTGTTCAGGCTGGCCATGTACAGGTATTTCGAGAAGATGAGCGTCAGCAGCACACAAATAGTCAGCAGGGTTTTGCGGCGGGGTAGTGGTTGTGGCTGGTGGTGGCGCTTTTTACCGTTCCCCGACTTCGCCTCTTTCAAAATACGGCCGTACCACCTGCTGATGGGTATCATGACGAGGATGCCTACAAATGCCAGGCAGGCGACTGCCGCTACATGGTTTCTGCCGTATGGGGCAATGAACAGTGCGGCCAGCAAGGGGCCTACGGCGCTGCCGGTGTTGCCGCCAACTTGGAATACCGATTGGGCAAATCCGCGTTTGCCACCCGAGGCCAGCGAGGTCAGGCGCGACGCTTCCGGATGCAGTATCGACGAGCCCAACCCTACAAGCGACACGCTGCCCAGAATGACTCCGAACGAGTTGGTATAGGCCAGTATGGTCAGCCCGCTGAAGGTGAACATCATGCCTAGGGGCAGAAAAAACGGATTGGGCTTCTTGTCGAGCAGCATTCCCATTACCGGTTGGAATACCGACGCCGAGGTCTGGTAACAGAGGGTTATGGTGCCTATCTGCGCGAAACTGAGGGCCATGTCGCTCTTCAGCAGTGGATAAACTGCTGTGATAATGGCCTGAAGCATGTCGTTGAAAAAGTGCGATAGTGCCAACGCTATTAACAGCACCATCGACGTTTTTCCGGCCGTTGTTGTTATATTCATCTCTTCTATGTTCTGTTTTACTGTCCTTTACGAACTGTTTACTTCAGCAGTTCAAACGGGTACTGCATGGTGATGCAGTGGAGTGAACCGTGTTGGCGGATGAGCGGTACGCAGTCGCAACCGACTATCTCACGGTCGGGAAAGGCTTCCTGCAGCACGGCTATGGCCTCTTCGTCTTTAGCTGAACCATAGGTTGGCACTAGCACCGCATCGTTCATAATGAGGAAGTTGGCGTAGGTGGCAGGCAGCCGCTCGCCATCCATCTCTATCTTGTCGGCCATTGGCAGAGCCAGCAGTTTGTAGGGGTAACCTTCGGTTGTGGTCAACTCCTGCAACTCTTTTTCCATGGCTTGCAGTTCGTTGTAGTGCTCGTCAGAAGGGTCGTCGCACCGCACATAGGCAATAGTGTCGTAGTCGCATAGCCGTGCCAGTGTGTCGATGTGGCTGTCGGTGTCGTCGCCGGCAAGGTAGCCGTGGTTCAGCCATAGGATGCGCTTCGCCCCGAGTGCCTTTTTTAGGTAGTCTTCAATCTCTTCTTTCGTGAATTGTTCGTTACGGTTGTGGCTGAGCAGACACTCGCTGGTGGTGAGGATGGTGCCGGCTCCGTCGCTTTCAATGCTGCCGCCTTCCAACACGAAGTTCAGACGGTTCTCGTAGTCGGCGTTGAGTATGCCCGATTGGAACAGCTCGCGGGTGATGCAGTTGTCTTTGTTCGATGCGAACTTCAGTCCCCAGCCGTTAAAGCAGAAGTCGAGAACGGTGTGCGAACTTTCGCACTCGCAGATGGGCGATACCGGTTTGAACGGGTCGTCGAGGTTGCACACCTCGCTCTGGAAGAAGCTCTCGGCGGTGTCTACAACGGTAATGCCGCCGTGGTCGCGGGCCCAGGTGTCGTTGGTGTCTATTTCCGCAAAGCGGATGTTGTCGAGGTTGGCTTTGCCCTCTAGCTGGCGGCGCACTTGTTGCGCGTTTTTGCAGACAATGAGCAGGGGCTCGCGCGTGCTTATTTCGGTGGCTATGCGCACATAGCAGGCGGTAACGTCTTCCAATATGTAGTTCCAGTCGGTATCTTCGTGGGGCCAGGTCAGTTGTATGAACCCTTGTGGCTCCCATTCTGCAGGTAATATTCTCATGCCTTTGTCGTCTTTTAAACTGTATTATTTGGTTTTATATAGAAAGAGGATGTACCAATGGTGATACATCCTCTTTTGTATTTGAATGCCCAATAGGGTATTGGCTTAGTCTAAGTACTCGAAGCCAAGGTATGGAACCAGAGCCTTTGGCATACGGATGCCCTTTTCGCACTGGCCGTTCTCCAAGATGGCAGCTACTATACGTGGCAGAGCCAATGCCGAACCGTTCAGGGTGTGGCAGAGTTGGATCTTCTTGTCGGCTGCCGTACGGTAGCGGCATTTCAGACGGTTGGCCTGGTAAGTTTCGAAGTTCGATACTGAACTGACTTCCAACCAACGCTTCTGTGCGGCACTGAATACCTCGAAGTCGTAGGTGATGGCAGAGGTGAAGCTCATATCGCCACCGCACAAACGGAGAATGTGCCAAGGCAACTCCAACTTCTCAACCAGAGTCTGTACATAGTCGAGCATCTCTTGCAACGACTCGTAGCTGTGCTCAGGTGTGTCGATGCGTACAATTTCTACCTTGTTGAACTGGTGCAGACGGTTCAAACCGCGGACATCCTTACCGTATGAACCGGCCTCGCGGCGGAAGCAGGCTGAATAAGCGGTATTCTTTATAGGAAGGTCCTTCTCGTCGAGAATGACGTCGCGGTAGATGTTGGTGACCGGAACCTCTGCTGTTGGAATCAGATAGAGGTTGTCGAGGTTGCAGTGGTACATCTGGCCTTCTTTGTCAGGAAGCTGTCCTGTTCCGTAACCCGATGCCTCGTTTACAACGTATGGTGGTTCAATTTCCAGGTAGCCGTGGTCGCGGGCCTGGTCAAGGAAGAAGTTGATAAGCGCGCGCTGTAGGCGTGCTCCCTTGCCCTTGTATACTGGGAATCCGGCACCGGTGATCTTTACACCGAGGTCGAAGTCGATGATGTCGTATTTCTTAGCCAACTCCCAGTGTGGAAGTGCGTCTTCACCGAGGTTTGGCATTGGACCGCCTTCCTTAACAACAAGGTTGTCTTCTGCGCCGGTGCCTTCTGGTACCAGTTCGTTTGGAAGGTTCGGAATTACCAACAGGCGGTTGGTGATTTCCTGCTCGTAGCTGGTCAGACTTTCTTCAAGTTTCTTGCTCTTCTCTTTCAAATCGGCAGTCTTGGCCTTAGCGGCTTCTGCTTCATCTTTCTTGCCTTCCTTCATCAGCGCGCCAATCTGCTTGGCTAGCTGGTTGCTTTCTGCCTTTGTGTTGTCGAGTTCCTGCTGGGTCGAGCGGCGTTTCTTATCTAAATCAATGATTTCGCCTATAATCTGCTTGCCGTCGAAATGCTTCTTGGCCAGGCGGCGAATCACGTCGTCGGTCTCTTCTGTAATAACTTTGAGAGTTAGCATATTGTTTTTCTTTTTTTATTGTCTGTCTTACTGCAAAGATAGCGATAATTTGCCCTTTTTGTAATACTTATCTTCTAAAATGTGTCGTGTTTTTTCGCTTTTTGCGTCGCGCCTCTCTTTGCCTTTGCGCTTGTTGCTGTTGTTCTTCCTTTATTTTTCTGGCTTTCTTCTATCGTTTCCTGATTATTTTTCTAATTTTGCAGAAATTTCTGCAATCTAACTCACTTACTTTGCACGGTTTTTGTCTAATGTAAGTTAGTTACTCGTTTAATGTGATTCGAAATGAAGAATAAGTACATCGATCTGATTGAGCAGTCTTTTGAATTTCCTTCCGAGGAATTCAAGGTGGAAAACAACGAACTGTATTGGTACGATGTCCCGTTGATGGACCTTATCAAACAGTACGGAACCCCTTTGCGTATTGCCTATCTGCCTAAAATAGCGCAGAATATAAAAAAGGCACGCCGTATGTTCAATGTGGCTATGGCGAAGGTGGAATACATGGGCGATTACAACTATTGCTACTGTACTAAGAGTTCGCACTTCTCGTTTGTGATGGAGGAAGTGCTGAAGCACGATGTCAACCTCGAAACTTCTTCGGCTTTCGATATTAACCTTATCGACGCTCTGCACGAAAACGGTTTGTTGGTGAAAGATAAGTTCATCATCTGCAACGGTTTCAAGCGCCCGCAGTATGTCGAAGGCATTCAGCGGCTGGTCAACGAGGGCTTTACCAACGTTATCCCTAGCTTGGACAATGTGTTTGAACTGGACCAGATTCTTAACGGTCTCGACAAACATATTAAGGTGGGTATTCGTGTGGCTACCGAAGAAGAGCCTAAATTCGACTTCTATACTTCCCGTCTGGGTATCTGCTATAAGGATATTGTGCCTTATTATAAGGAAAAGATTGCCAACAACAAGCAGGTGGAACTGAAAATGCTCCACTTCTTCATCAATACTGGTATACGCGATACCGCCTACTATTGGAACGAGTTGAACCGCTGTGTGGAGAAGTATTGCGAACTCCGCAAAATTTGTCCTACGCTCGACTCCCTCAACATTGGTGGCGGACTGCCTATACAGGCCCACCTTGATTTCAACTACGACTACGAGTATATGGTCGAGGAAATTGTGTCGCAGATTAAGAACACCTGCAACGCCAACGGGGTGCCAGAACCTAACATCTTTACCGAGTTCGGTTCTTACACAGTGGGCGAGAGTGGCGCTATTCTTTACTCTATCGTCAACCAGAAAAAGCAGAACGACCGCGAGTTGTGGAACATGATCGACAGCTCGTTCATTACCACACTGCCCGACACTTGGGCTATCGACCAGCGCTTCCCGTTCCTGGCTATCAATAACTGGGACAAGCCTTACGAGCGTGTACACTTGGGCGGCCTCACTTGCGACAGTATGGACTTCTACAACGCCGAGGCTCACTCTAACGCCATCTTTATGCCGCGTTACCAGCAAGACCAGGACCAGTATGTCGGCTTCTTCCACATGGGGGCCTACCAAGAGTCGCTCAGCGGTTTTGGCGGCATCCAGCACTGCCTGATTCCGGCTCCTAAGCTGGTTATTATTGACCGTGACGAGAATGGCGAGTATTTCACCAAACTCTTCGCTAAGGAGCAGAGCTACAAGTCGATGATGAAGATTCTCGGCTATTAGTCGGCCGGCTTTGACTGTGAATTGGTTATTCCGCTGTTTCTGGCGGTTATCTATCATAAAAAAGAGCGGGGAAGTGGCATTGCCATTTCCCCGCACTCTGTTTTCTGGTGGCGAAAATCCGGATTCCGGTCCCGTTTATTTCGCCTTGTTCGTCTTTCTGCTTTTGCCCGTAGCGGCCTGCCGTTCGGCTTCCAGTCTCTGGTTCTCTTCCTTCAAGCGTTCTAACTGGCGCTCAAGGTGCTTTATTTCATGCCGTAGACTGTCGTTTTGCGACTGTATGGCCAGCGAGCGCTCCTGCATATCGTAGAACCAGGTCTTCACCAAGTCTTTTTCGCGTGTCAGCTTGTCTTTTTCTGACTCGAGCGGGGTCGATTGCACCACTCTCAGCTCGTGGTCGAACAGGTGGTAGGTGCCCATGTGCGCCTCTATCAGGGTAATGTCTTCAGTCGTCAGCGGTTTGCCCACCACGGTTACCTCTACGGTGTTTATGCTGTCGCCCTCTATGTAGCGGTGGTTTACCACCTGCAGGTCTTTGTTCGTGCCGAACTCTCCGTTGATGAACTGCGTCAGGCGGTTGCCCTGTATTTCGTTGCGGACAATGTTGTAGGTGGTGAAAATGCTGGGTATTAAGATGATGAGCACAATTATCCAGCTCCAGTTCAGCAATATCCGGTGCTTCTCGTCAACCTTGTGCTTCGGTATGCTCAGAATGCGTACGCCAAGCCAGGTGGCGAATCCGATGTAGACGGTGTTGATCAGGTACAGGTAGAAGGCACCGAACACGAAAATCCATTGGCGGGTGGCCAGTCCGTAGCCCACTGTGCAGAGGGGTGGCATCAGGGCCGTCGCTATGGCTACGCCGGGCAGAATGTTGCCCTTCGATTTGCAGCCGGTGGTGATGATGCCGGCAAAACCGCCGAAGAAGGCAATCAGCACGTCGTATATGGTCGGTTGGGTTCGTGCCAGCAACTCCGAACGAACATCGCTGATGGGCGATAACATAAAGTAGACGCATGAGGTGGCCACTGAAAAGACTGTGGCGACGGTCAGGTTCTTCAAACACCTTACTATCAGGTCGCCGTCGTTTATACCCATGCCCAGTCCGATACCCATGATTGGACCCATCAGCGGAGATATCAGCATGGCGCCGATGATGACGGCGGTTGAGTTCATGTTCAAGCCCAAACTGGCGATCAGCACAGCGCAGATAAGAATCCACAGGCTGGCGCCCTTAAAGTTGGTACCGCTTACGATGCTTTCTATGGCTTCGGTGTCTTCTATTTTGTCGTGGTCGAGCGATAGGAGCGCCCTGATTTTTCGTCTTATCATTTTTTCGATCTTCTTCTGTTTAAGGTAATGTTTTTTTTGATGTGTGGTCGTGCTTCAACCGTCCTACAGTGCGTAAATATAGTTACTTTTCTGCATTCTACTAACCCTCCTATAATCATAAGAACTGAAATTCAAAAGTGAAAGGCTCTTTTTTTTCAACAATAATTAGTTTTTTGGAACAAAAACTCCATACATTTTTGTATATTTGCGATATTCAAAATAATATGGACTTTTAGATTTGGAGCCTGAACCGCTCCGCTCTTATTAGGAATATAAACAAAATAAAAAAAATATAACTTTTTAAATGAAACGGTTTCAAATTTCTTTTGCCGCAGCCCTTTTAGCTTCTGCTTCTGCGTTTGCGGCTAACCAGTACACTGGAACCTTCGGCTGTAAGGCCAAGTATACTGGTAAGAACACCTACCTGATGGATTCCTGCTATGTTGACTACACCATTAAAAGAGTTGTGGGTGTTCCTAGTTACACTGCTAAGGTTAGATGGACTCAGCAGAAAAGTGGATATAATGTTGGTGGCGTTGCTGTTAAGCCTGCCGATATTGCGGCTTACAAGCACCCAACCCGCCGTTACAACGATGTTGCCCCTACTAAGGCTACTTTCAATTTTACCGTTTTGTTTTATTCTGACCAATTGAAAAGCGTTGTAGGCTCGGCTCAGTCTTCTATGGTGGTGAACCACCTCGAAAAGTCGGGGGCTGATTTCGGACCGGTTGTTTTGAATATGTCTAACTGGAACGCTATGTTCAAGAATGTGGTGGTTGGTAAGCAGTCTGCCGCTAAGGTGGGTACGGTTATCACCGATGCCGCTGTCGCTAAATGGTGTAGCGACCAGAATATCGCTGTGGGTAAGACCGACCCTTCTACCCGTGAAGGACGCCGTGCGGTGTTCCGCCTTTTCAATAATGCCGACCGCATCGAAATCGTTAATCCTACGGTCGATGTTGAGTGGGATATCGACGAATATGTATTCCTTAATAATACGGTAAAGATGTTGGACGGTATTTCCGACGCTATGGCTAATGCCGATACCGTTGCTGCCGTTAAATCTTACTTTATCGATAATCCGGCTACTCCGGTTGTTATTCCGCAGTTCGACTATTTCTGGAACTCTACCGTTTCTCCTTATTCTATTGCGAACGAGGCTTACGACGCTGCCGAGGCTGCCTACAAGAAGGGCGACTACAACACTGCGGCTATCAACTACCAGAAGGTGCTCGAACTCGACCCTTCTGTTTACTACTGCAAACACCGCTTGGCTAAGATCGACGAGTTCAACAAGTCGAAAGAGTCTCGCAGCTTTGGCGAAATCGATATGGTCTATGTCGAGGGTAACAGCCAAATCAAGAGCTTCTACATTTCGAAGAAGGAAATCACTAACGGCGAGTGGCGCCGTGTGATGGGTGCTGAGGCTGGCCAGAACTTCAACATGGAAACCCGCAACCAGCCAGTTTCTAACGTCACTTGGGAACAGGCGCTTGCTTTCGTTAAGAAATTGAACGAACAGACCGAACAGAACTTCCGTCTTGTTAAGTCTAACGAATGGGAGTATGCCGCTAACGGTGGTAAGAAGGCTTCTAAGTCTGACTTCGCCGGTAGCAACAACATCGTCGATGTGGCTTGGTCGGTTTACAATGCGGAAGACGCTAAGCACGATGTTGCTACGCTTGACGCTAATGAACTTGGCATTTATGATATGACTGGTAATGTGGCTGAATGGGTGGCCGACGTTTACGATAAGAAGACCCGTATCACTAGGGGTGGCTCTTATGCCGACGACGCTGCACACAGCCTCAATTCTTCTAAGCAGTTGCTCGATGTTAACTATAAGAGCAACACCGTTGGTTTCCGTATCGCTCAAGATGAGTAATGTCCAATTCAACTGAATGTCTAAAGAAATGAAAAAGTTCATATATATCGTAATGGCTGCAGGTTTGGTTTTCGCCGGTGTTTCCGCTAATGCCGCTCCTGCAAAAAAGACTCCTGCTAAAACTGCTAAGTCTGTTAAGAATACTAAGGTGGCCCCTCAGAAGGAAAGGGTGAAGGCTGCTACCAAGTTCGTTATGCCACAGCATACGCTTTCTGCTAACGAGAAAAGTGCCTACAACTATTACATGAAGGCGCTTAACAATTATAGCGAGGGTAAGGCTAAGGCTGCCCTGCAGGAACTGGACTTGTGCGACAAGAACCTCGGTTATTCGTCGGCACGTACCAACTACCTGCGTGCTAAAATCGCTTACGAGACGGGCGACTATGCAACTGCTCGCAACGCTTCTGAATCGTACTTCAACTCTAAACCGATTCACGATAACGGTTATGCTGAAATGAAGTCGATTAACGATGCTACCAAGGCGTTCTTCTCTCAGCAAGAGGCGAACAAGGAGGCGGCTGCTGCCGAAGCGCAGGTTGTCGCTGCTAAGGCTGCCGCTGAAAAGAAGGCTGCTGCCGAAAAGGAGCAGGCTGAAATTGCTGCTGCCCGCGCTCGCCGTGAAGAGGCCCGCAAGAACCGCGACGCTATTGTAAAGAAGGTAGAGGCTGACCTCAATGCTGCACGCCAGGCGAACACCCGTGCCGCTTATCAGGAATTTATCCAGAACCATCCGTTCGGTAAGTCTCGTCTGACTGCTGAAAAGGAAATGAACGAAAAATGGCCTTATCCGACCAGAACCCTAAAGGGCAACAAGTACGGTTTTGTCGATAAGAAGGGCAAGTTCGTTATTAAGCCGAAGTACGACAACGCTTCTCCTTTCGAAGAAGATATGGCCCGCGTCGGCAAGGCTGGCCTTTATGGCTTCGTTAACGAACAGGGTAAGGAGGTTGTTCCGCTCAAATACCGCTATGTTTCCGATTTCAGCTACGGTTATGCTGCCGTTAAGGAAACGAATGGTGCCGCATACTTCATCGATAAGGCGGGTAATAAGTTTGGTAACGAGACGTATAAAGATGTGCATGTCTTCAGCGAAGGCATGGCCGCTGTCGCTAACAAGTCTGGCTTGTACGGCTATATCGACAAGGAAGGTAAGCAGCTAATCGGCTTCCAGTACAACACTGCCAGCCAGTTCTCTGGTATGCGGGCTGTTGTTGGTAAGAAAGACGGCAAGGTGACCAAGTACGGTTACATCAAGAAGGACGGTACTCCGCTTACCGACTGCATTTACGACGAGGCTCAGAGCTTCCAGGGTGGTATGGCCCGTATCAAGTTGAATGGTAAGTACGGTCTTATCGACTGGAGCGGTTCTCCTATCACTCCGGTTGTTTACGATTACATTACCGAATTCCGTAACGACGGTTACGCACGTTCTCGCCGTAATGGTGTCGAGGTGCTTATCGACCGCAATGGCGACACTTGGTCTGAGGTTAATGGCAACGTTATCCCTGTCAAGTTTAAGAACTGATTCTAATTCTTTCCACTATAGAAAGTCCTGCCCTTTTAAGGGTGGGACTTTTTTGTTTTTGGGGCTCTTTAGGGACTTCTGTAAGCATCCATTTAGTTTGCGAACATAAAAGAAAAGGGATTACCCTGATGAACGCTTACGCTCTTTCTTGGAGTGTGTGCCGGTGTTTGCCGTGTAAGGCGGTTTTCGGGCGGCTCACGGCCTTTTCTGTGCGCAGACGTATCGGCGACCATTAAGGGGGTCTGCTGTTGTTTGAATGGCCGGAAATGGTGCTGGCTCTGTCTGTGTTCCCTGCCTGCACGTAAAGTGGTGCGGATAATAGCTCCCCAAAACAAAAAGAGGGCATATCTTCACGATACACCCTCTTCCTACATTTTTAAGGTTTTATTTATATTCCTTCGTAAGACGCATTACCAAAATTCCGTTTTCTATTGTAACGTTATTTGGACTTTCTGTTACTTGTTCCATTTGCCAGTCACCTTTGGCCCAACGTGTGCTGTCGAATGTGTCGAAATCGTCGGTCCAGCGCTCGGTGAAGGTGCCTGTGGCAGTGTCGTAGTCCGATACTTTCACGTAGTCGATGTATTGCGCGATTGGCAGTTTGTTCGGATTGAGGTTGCCGACCCATGAGGCGCTTTTGCTCGACCACAGGTTGAAGCGCAGGCTCTGTGCCTCTACTAGGGCGGCCACTTGTTGCTTGATGTCGGTCGACGCGTCGGTCTTCCTAATCAGTTTGCCGTCTACCGTCCACATTACGTAGGTTGGTGTCCATTCTACCACGTAGGTGTGGAAATCGGTGTTGACAGGGGTATCGAGCTTGTGGACTTTCTCGGTAGTGATTTGCTGTTCCTTCGAGCCTGTTATGATGTTGCTCTGGAAACCGGTCGAATCTTTACCGATAACCTCAATGTCGATTTCGTTCCATACCTTTCCGCCTCCTTTGTACGAGTCGTTGTAGTACAGGAACATTGAACTGATGCAGCCTGGCGCATAGGCCATCTTCATACGGGCTTCAAAGCGGCCGTAGGTGAACGTCTCTTTTGAGTAGAGTTCTGCTCCCTTGAACTTGTATGCCGAGAGATCTATGGGCTGGTCGTTCGTTTCCTGTTTGTTGTAATTCTGGGGGGTGTAGTCTTCATCGTCGTCTTTCGAGCACGATGTTGTGCCTGTTAGTATGCCGATACAGAGCAGGCAGAGGAGTTTTGTGCGTTTCATCGTATTTTGAGTTTATTTCTGTGGTAAAAATAGCCGGAATATGCTATCCCGGCTGTGATTTTTTACCCATCTTCTGTGAATAATCTTTCATTTCTGCGTTTTTCGGCCCTTTTCTTGTCAGTATATGAGTCTGAAGTAGGTGTCTATCCAGTTAAAGTGGCTCCTTAGGGCATAAATGCGCTCTACAAGGAACATCCCTTCGGTAACTGCCGGTTTAAACGCTTTCCAAAACCGCTCGCGGTCGGCGTAGCTGTATGACTTGTTGCGGTACACGGTCCTTATTGCTTTTCTGACGCTACGGTGGTATACGTCGTTTATCCGTCGTTCTAGCGCTTTGTTATGGTCGTTGTTGAGCTTGCTTTTGGCGGCATAGTCCAACGCGGCCACTTTGAAGCGGAGGTCGGCGTCTTGCACGTCCGACAGGGTCGCATTGTCTTGCACGCGGTAGTGGTAGAGGGTGTCGGGTAGTGTGCAGAATTTTTTGCATTTCAGGTAGTAGGTGTACGAGAAGATGTGGTCTTCACAATAGCTGATGCTCTCGTCGAAGCGTTGGTCGCCTATAAGGGCTCTTCTGTACATTGTGTTCCAGACAAACGCGTGGTAGCGGTTGTGCTCTGTTTGCAGGAAGTAGTCGCTGAGGCGGTCGGTCTGGTTGGCTGGGGTGCTGACTGTTTTCTGCTCTTTGCCTTCTTTTATGTAGCCTATCCTTACCACGTCGGTGTCGTCGGTGAAGTGGCTGGTGTAGGTTGCCAGTGTGTTGGCCTCCATCCAGTCGTCGGCATCGGCAAAGGTCACATACTGGCCTGTTGCCTGGCTCAAACCGTAGTTCCTGGCTTTGCTGACGCCTCCGTTGGGCAGGTGGAAGACCCTGACGCGCTTGTCTATCTGGGCGTACTGGTCGCACATTTCGCCCGAGTGGTCTTTACTGCCGTCGTCTACGAGCAACAACTCGTAGTCGGTGAAGGTTTGCGCCAGTAGGCTGTCGATACACTGGGCCAGATAGCGCTCGGCGTTGTAGATAGGTACTATAACAGATACTGCTGGCATTGTCGTCCCCGCTTATTGGTTCCAGATGTCGGTGTATTCGTCGTCGGTTTTGAACGAGACGGGCTTGCACTGGGTGTAGGTGGCCGGATTGTTGACCACTTTGTAGTATTTCTCGCCTTTCGACTTCACCACGCTTATGCCACGCCAGTTGGTGTCGTAGCCGTTGCTGAACGCCTCTAGGTGGAGCACGGTGCCTTTAAGCGAGTTCGAGTCTTCGTATCCGTTCTTCGGGTGGCTGCGTACGGTCACCTTGAACGGTTTGCTGGCCTTATAGCCGTTTTCTGGGGTCGCTCCGTTCAGGAAGGTGGCAACGAGCTGTGGGGTATAGTAGTCGCCGTACGACGGATTGTAGCGGTCTTTCAAGATGCGTAGCACGCAGTCGACGTTGCTGCTGGTGTTGGCCATGTTCAGGCATTCTGTACCGGCGGCGTGGTCGTGGTTGTAGATTTCAAAGGCGAACAACTCCAGTAAGACGGCTCCTGCTGGGGTAGTGCCCAGGGTTTCTTGGGCTTTCTTGAATTCTTCCACAGTCTTTGGGAAACTGCTGAAGGTGATGGTTGCGGTCTCTTTGGGTTTGTATACTTTCGCGTCTATGCCACCTTCTGTCTGGTAGGTATAGGTGTTGGCGGCAGCAGCGGCGGTTTCTCCACCTTCAGCCTTAGTGGCCGATGCGTTAGGGGTGCAGAAGGGCGCGGTGCTTGTCTTGTCGGTTGCCGTTTGCTCTGGGGCAACGTTTCCGCCGCAGGCTGTTAGCGCTAGTGCTAGCGCGGCTGTTGTATAAAGGTTTATTCTCATCTTTTTGGTTGTTTTTAATAGTCCTCTTCTTCGTCTGTTGTTTTGCGTTCAAGCAGGCCTGCCGCTAGCGAGTCGGCACTCTGTATGATGCTGACCAGCGGATAGAGTTCCTTGGCGGTGTCGAAGCATTTCTGGTCTTCTATGCTGTTCATGTTAATGCCCCATGAACCCATGTGCCAGCGTATGGCCAGCATTTCGGCGTCGTCTAGTTCCAGGCCGCTGCACAGCAGCAAGATGACCGATTTTTCGCCGTGTCCCATCGGAAAGTCCTTGTAGCTGACTTTGTAGCAGTCGCAGTCTACCCATTCCCCTAGGCGGGTCTTCCGCTTTCGCACACTCTGTTTGTAGATGTCGGCTTTGCAGACGTCGTGGAGTAGTGCGGCCAGTATCAGGCTGTCTCTCTTCACTTCCTTCTCAATAGAGGCGTCTAGCTGCTTCATGCCTTCCCATATTTTCTCGGCGGCGTAGAAGGTGTTGAGCGAGTGCTGGACAAGTCCGCCCGCCACGTTCAAGTGGTGGTTGCACGAAGCCGGTGCTTCGAAGAACCCCATCTTTTCCAAATCTTCTATTACCGATTCCACACCTTCCCTTTCGGTCGAGCGGAGAATGTTGCAGAATGTTTCCTTGTTTTTTGTCACATCTATTTCTACCATCGTCTTCTTTTTGTTTTTTCGGTATTCAAATATACTTATTTTCTGCATTTCTTTACGCACATCCTGGCCGGTTTGTGTGGCCGGGGTGCCGGGGAAAGAAAATAACAAGAGCAGACAAAGTTTTCTTTGTCTACTCTTTGTTTCATAATATAGTTGATATTAAGGTTTTTGTTACACCACAAATCGAAGCAGTCAAACAATTCACACAATAAACACTGCTCCGTTATTTGTTGGTTGCAGTGCAAAGTTATGTGGTTTGTCTTACTTGTTTGCTGTCAAAACCTATCATCTTATGACAAAAGGCTTATTTGGCATAAGAATGAGACGATTAGCTGTAAAATGACACATTATGTGACAATTTTTACACCCGTTTTTTAAGAATTGTCCTATTCGTTTTCGGCTTTTTCCGCCCTTAGCAGACTTCTATACGATCCGAAACCGCTGTCTTCCGCAATTGCCTGTTTAGAATATTCGGGGTGTTCCTTGTGTAATTCTTTGGCATGCGACAACCGGTAGAAATTGACCATCTTTATAAAACTGCCATATTTTTGTTTGCTCACGTTTCGTAGGGTAGGCACGTTGGTGTTCATCATGCGGGCCAACTCCATAATGGTGAGGTTCGGATTCAAATACGGTTTCTCTGTTTCCATCAGTTGCTGCAAGTGGTCCTCGAAACCTTCGTTTGGTCTGGTGGCCAGCCCCTCGTCCTCGTTCAAACTTTCTGTCATCTCGTCGGCTTCGGTTATCGGGTTGATGGCGTCTTTTGGCTGGTACTCTTCCGGTATTGGCTGTATGTGGCTGTCGAGCACATAGTTCAAGAAGAATACGTAGGCTCCTGTAATAATCAGGAAGGCGACGCCCATCACATAAGGGTTCTTGGTGATGAAGGTCAGCCAAATGATAGGCAACATGATGATGATGCGCGGTATGATGTCTTTGGCGAAGTTGTTCGGAAACTCTTCTTCGTTCGAGTATTTGTTCTCGTAGAATATACGCATCTGTTCTTTCAACCAGAATAGGGTGCGCATAATGGCTATCGAGAAGATGATGCCCAGTGCTCCCGTAATAAACAGAATCTTAAACTCATAGGTTTGCAGTATGCCCATGTCTAACCATCCCAGTATGGTGATGATGATTTGGAAGGTTATGGGTATATGGCTGAGCAATATCAGTTTTATCTCTAGCTTTTTTATCTGGCTGCAATGCTTTATTATACCTGTTACTATCAGGTTGGGGGTGATTAGCAGGCAGAAGCAGCGGGCGGCTATCCAGTTGTCTGGATTGTTGGGCTGCAAAATACATCCTATGAGCAATATGCTCATCGCATAGGTGAAAATCCATTTCCGTCTACTCGGATAGTAAAAGTCCGGGTTGCTTCTGTAAGGGACGCAGATGTGCCTCCATTTCGTGTAGGCGCAGAATAGTCCCGATACAAATAGCGATAGTGTAGCGGAATAGAGGAAAAGGTTACTGTTTACTATAATACTCTCCATATAGTTTGTGTTGTGAATTGTTTGTTAAATAAATATAAAGCCGCTAACTGGCTATGATATGCAAAAATAAATAAATTTTCCATTTTATACCGATTGTACGGTCATTTTTGGCTTTTTTCTGTGATTTTGTAGTTTTATACGCTGTTTTTGTATCTGTATACAAAAAAATAGAGGGTGCACGTTTCCGTACACCCTCTCTATAGTTGGTTTGGAATGTTCTAGATTACTTCCAAGCTTCGATGATTGGCATGAAGGTGTCTGCCTTGAGGGCTGCACCACCGATCAAACCACCGTCGATGTCTGGCTGTGCGAACAATTCAGGAGCGTTGCTGCCCTTGCATGAACCGCCGTAGAGGATAGAAGTCTCTTCAGCTACCTTTGCATCGTAGTGGTCAGCAATTGACTTACGGATGAAAGCGTGAACTTCCTGAGCCTGCTCGCTAGTTGCGGTAAGGCCGGTACCAATTGCCCATACTGGCTCGTATGCTACTACGCACTTTGCGAAGTCTGCTGCTGAAAGGGTGTACAATGCTGCCATCTGACCTTCGATAACTGACTTGAAGGTGTTAGATTCGCGCTCTTCCTTTACTTCACCTACGCAGAAGATTGGAGTCAAACCGTTTGCGAGTGCCTGCTGAAGCTTCTGGATGAGCAGGGCGTTGTTCTCGCCGTGGTACTGACGACGCTCTGAGTGGCCAAGGATAACGTACTTTGCGCCAGTTGATGCAATCATGTTTGCTGCAACTTCGCCAGTGTATGCGCCCTTCTCCTGTGCTGAGCAGTCTTCTGCACCAACACCGATGATTGAGCCTTCAACTTCCTTTGCTACTGATGCTACTGAAATGAATGGAGTGCAAACTACTACGTCGCACTTTACAGTCTTGCCAGCAAGCGCTGCCTTCAAATCCTTTGCCAATGCAATACCTTCTTGCAGGGTGGTGTTCATCTTCCAGTTACCTGCTACGATCTTTTTTCTCATTTGATTTATAATTAATAATAAAGTAAATGTTTTCTATTTGTTGCCTGCTACGGTTCCTGTCTGCATCTCTCCGGTGTCTGTGCTTTCTGGCTCTTTCTCCGGTTCAGATGCAGGCTCGCGTCCTTTCTCTTTAGCGTCGGCTTTTGTCGACAGCCTTCTCCAAGCCCATTTAACAAGGTCTACAAACTTGTCTAGGGCGAGGATTATCATCAGTATGATGGCGAAATCGCCCAGTGTACTGATGAACTTCTTCCGCATCGACTGTGTTTGCAGACTGGCATTCTCGCTGTTTTCCAGCCGGTCTTCAAAGGTGGGCAGCTCGAAGTAGCTCCATTTGCGGTAGATGGTGCCGTCTTTCAGCAGTAGCAGACCTGGGTTCGCCTGTATCATGTTGCTCAACACGCTTCTGTCGGCATTCACAATAGGGTACTCCGCACCTCCCGACTCTACGCAGTACTCTTCTGTTATGTTGCTGGACTTTTTAGTCGCAGTAAGGCAGAAGAACCTGTAGTTGTTGTCGCGGGCGTAGTCGTACAGGTCGTTTATCTCGTGGCGGGCCGATGTGCTGGCTTTCCGCAGGTCCTCGGCCACAAGCAGGAAGGTGTAGCCTTCGTAGCCGGTTATTTCGCGGGTGATGTCGCCTTTCTCCTCGCTGTAAATCTGCAGGGCGGCTATCGGGTTGCCTTCCGGGGTGACGGTGCTATGCTTCTGCTTCGTATTGAACAGTTCGTTCTCGTCCCACTGCACATCGTCCTTCGTCAACTGTTCGTCAATCGAGAAATAGCGCAGATTGGTGCCTGTGCGGTACGGACTCAGGTCAACCATGGGCAGCCTGATGTAGCTGGTGAGTGACACACATATCGAGAAGGCCAGGCTGATTGGCCCTATGGCCCATTCTATACGGTTCGAAAACACGCTCTTGCTGTATTTTCGCCAAATGAAGATGAGGATGGCGGTGGTCAGCCACACCACATACAGCCAGAACGATGCGCGGTCGCTAGTCGGTAGGCCTACCATCTGGTGGTTGCCCGTTACGGGCGACACAAAGGCGGTGTAGAAACTGAAGGGGGTCAGAAAGCCCAACAGTAGCACGGTGTAGAGCGACGTCTGGCGAATGTTCGTCCCCAACAGCGAACAGATGCCTATGGCAAATTCGGCGGCCGCAAAAATAATGGCCAGCGGTGTCGACAGCGGCTGGAAGAACGTCATGCCGGCTGCCTCTATATAGTCGCTCACCATTCTTGCTCCCATTACGGGGTTGAACGCCCTGATAAAGCCGAAGACCACGAAGGTGATGCCCAATAGCAGACGGCAGAGCGTTACTATGGTTATCTTCAACTTGCGGTTCTCTATCAGGTTTTTAAGCATGGACTTTATTCGTTGAAGTCTATTTTTATCAAACCGAATACGGCATAGTTCACCATATCCATATAGTTGGCTTCTATGCCTTCCGAAATCAGGGTTTTGCTGTCGTTGTCCTCTATCTGTTTGGTACGGTAGAGCTTCATCAAGATGAGGTCGGTGTACGATGTGGTCCGCATCGAGCGCCAAGCCTCGTCGTAGTCGTGGTTTTTGGCAACCATCAGGTCGCGCGTTATCTTCATCTTTTCGTCGTAGGCCGCTAGTGCCTCTTCTGCGCTCAGGTCGCTGGTCTCGCTGAAGCCGCGCTCCAACTGTATCAAACCCATTATGCCGTAGTTCACAATCGCTACCAGCTCGGGCCTGATGCCTTCGTCTACCATGGCGTTGCCCTTGGTTTCCAGGGTCCTGATGCGGTTCGCCTTAATGAATATCTGGTCGGTTATAGAACTGGCGCGCATAATGCGCCACGCTGCACCGTAGTCTTTTAGTTTTTTAGAATAAATGTCTCTGCACGAGGCAATTACTTTGTCAAACTGTTCTTCTGTCTTCATCTTGGTAAACCATTATTAACCACTTCCTGCAAATTTACTTATTTTTTGCCGATTTTTATTTGCTTTATTATGGGTTTTTAGAAAGGGGTGTTTGTTCTTTTCGTTTTGTCTCATTTCTCCCTTTTGCTTATTTTTGCAAAAAATTATGTGCTGAAAAAAATGAGTGCTGAACTTTTTCCTTTGATTGACGAAGAGGGGAATGTGGTCGGTAAGGCTACCCGCTCTGAGTGTCACAGCGGTTCTATGCTGTTACATCCGGTCGTTCACCTGCATATCTTTAACCGGAAGGGGGACCTGTTCCTGCAAAAAAGGTCGATGTCGAAAGACATTCAGCCGGGTAAGTGGGATACTGCCGTTGGTGGACATGTCGACTACGGTGAGGAGGTGGAGGTTGCTTTGCGGCGCGAGGTGCGCGAGGAACTCGGGGTGACTAATTTCGAGCCTTCGTTCCTTTTCCGCTACATCTTCCAGAGCAAGGTGGAACGCGAGATGGTGAACGCCTACCAAACGGTCTACGAAGGCCCTTTTGTGGTTGACCCTGTCGAACTCGACGACGCCCGCTTTTGGCCGATTGCTGAAATTGAGGAAAATCTTGGAAGGGGGGTCTTTACCCCTAATTTCGAACAGGAGTTCCAGCGGCTCAAGGCTTTTATCAAATAATTTCCGTTTTTTACTACCCATTGCCGCTCTCTTTGTGTGGGGAACGACTGTGGATTAATGCAGATAGGTATATATGAAGAAGATACGGTGTCCGAAGTGTGACGATTTTATTATTTTCGATGAGAAAACCATCGATATGGAGAATGTCGTGGTTTTCAAGTGCCAGCATTGTGGCAAATCGTTTAAAGTGAAGTTCAAGAGAAAGAATAAAGACGAGGAAGCGGACGAACCCGATTTTGGCTCGTTGGTTGTCGTCGAGAATATGTTCGCGCATAGGCAGGTTTTCAAACTTCATCTTGGCGACAATGTGGTCGGACGGCGTAACCCGGGCGACTCTATCGACTGCCCTATTGTTACCACCGATCCTTCTATGGACCGTGAACACTGTGTGGTGAATGTTTCTGAAAAGAATGGGAATCTCGTGTTCCGTATCCGCGACTGCAATTCGAATACGGGTACTTTTGTGATGAATGTTGAGGTGACTAAAAAAGAGCAGCGCATTATCCATAATTCAGACATTATCTCGTTGGGGGCTACTACGCTCATTCTTAAAACTCCGGGTGCGGATGAGTGATAGACGGTCCGCCCTTACCCCTGGATAGAGGATATTTTTACTTTATACGAGTTTTTATGAGAAATTTATTTTTAATGCTCAGCTTCGGAGCATTGTTTGTGTTGATGGCTTTTTCCGATGTCGCAGATAAGAAAACGCAACTGTTTTCTGTCTTAGACACTCAAATTTCGGGGTTCGACAAAGTTCGCTCGTCTTATGCGGCGAATTATAGTGCTGATGACATGGAGGAATACGACGGCACTCTTTCTGAATTGAAGTCTGATAGGAACATGGTTGAAAAAGACCTTGATGAGTGGCTGGACGCCCGTGAGGAAATCGAAAATCCGGCTGCCGATTTTCTTTTCTCTTTGAAAAAAGTAATAGAGGTATACCACGGCTGTGCCTAAGGTTATTCCTATTGTAATTCCTAGGAATGTGGCAATGGCGGCATACATGTCGCTGCTTTGGAAAATAAAGTATAGCGAAATGCTAAATACTGCGGCAAATGGTGCTATGCGGACCAGTGCTGCAGACTTGCTTTTCAACCACGATGTAAGGGTGGTGAACATAACGTATGTGAAACCTATGGTGACACACAATTCCAAAATTGCCCCTATAAGGCCTAAGGCGACGAATATGGGCATAAATCCCTCTGATCTTGTCAATATATCTAATATCATAATAAGAGTCTGATTGATACACAAGATACGGAAAATTGTGGGCTCTTCCAAATACCTGCTCTGCTTTCGTCCCTTGTCCGTTTTATTTCATGTGCTTTCTTTATGGAAGAAAATATATGTGCTGTGCATATCGGGAAAAAACTTGCCGTTTATGGAATTTGTTCCTCCATGTCGTTCTGTCCGACAAACATGACGTAATAGATGGGCATATAGGTGACTTCTCCTTTCTTTTTTACCTGCTGGTTGTTTGAGAAGACTATTCCTCTCTTGACGGAATAGTCTGGGTTCTGTAAGAGGCGGGAAAGGGCGGAGTGCTTGGTGTAGTCTTTTCCCGACTTCACTTCTATTGGTAGTACCGACAACGACTCGAAATCGTCTATCAGAAAGTCGACCTCGCCGTTCTGCTTGTTGTCGTAATAGTTGAGCGAATGCCCGTGTGCTTTCAACTCTTGGGCGACAACCGACTCGTATACGGTTCCGAGGTTGATGCTTTCTTCGTCGTTGAATATTGCGTTGAAATTCTTCCTATACAGCAGGCAGGTGAGAATGCCGACGTCGTTCAGGTATAGCTTGAGCAGATTCTTTCGGGCTGATTCTAGCAATGGAAATCTAGGGTTGGATACGGATTTCACCTCTAAGGCGATTCCGGCGTTTATCAGGTAGTCGAATTCGTCTTGGTAGTCTGTGTATGTCTTCTTCCCGCCTTCTTCTATGTCCTTGAACACGATCCTCTTTTTCTTGTTCTCTAATGCCGATGGAATGTAATCGTATACTCTGCGTATCTTCAGTTTGTGCTCGGTGTCGTATTGAGAGGCGTCCATACCGTAGTATCGGTGTATCTCGCTCTGCTGGCTCCTCAATTTGGCAATGTTGTTCGTCCTTAAATAGATGTTTACGATGTCGGGTAGCCCGCCACAAATCAGGTATCGTTTGAACATCTTCATGATGAGGTTGTGGTTCTCTGCGCTTAACCCTTCGTCCGATTGGTAGTGCTTGCGCATGTCGTCTATCATCTCTCGACCTATGTTGTTGGCTATGAGGAATTCTTCGAAGTCTAACGGATACATTTGCATGACGTGGATGCTGCCTATGGGTATTGACGTGGTCTGAGCCAATGTGACGCCAAGCAGTGAACCGCTGGCTACAAATGTGTATCTGTTGTCTTGCCTTAGGAATTTCAACATGGTCAGCAGATGTGGGTAGACCTGTATTTCGTCAAGGAACACTAGCGTGTCTTCTGCGTTGTTCATGCGGACTCCTCCGTATGAACTGAGCTGTATGTAGAAATCGGTCGTGTTCTGTATGTTCTTGAATACTTGGTTCTCTTTTAAATCTTGGAGCATGTTGATTTCTACAAAGTTCCTGAATAACTTTTTCCCAATGCGCCTTATGATGTAGGTTTTGCCTACCTGTCTTGCTCCGTCTATTAGCAATATCTTGTTTGGCTTCGATTGAAAGAAGGTGGTTATTTCTTGCTCTATTTTTCTGTATAACATTTTCCTTTCCTTTTCTATTTTTTCTGCAAATGTAACATTTTTAATTCGATAGTAAAATTTTTTCTAACTTTTCCACATCTTTTTTTGCATTATTTACCGACTTTCCCATATAAAATTAATGCTGTTTTACCGACTTTTCTATATAATTTTCACTTTGTTTTTCCAACTTTTCCATATTTTTTTTTGGTTCAATTTTCCGACTTTTCTATATAAAATGAATGCTGTTTTTCTAACTTTTCCATATTATTTTCATCTTGTTTTCATGACTTTTCTATATATTTTTCAGTGCTATTTACCGACTTTTCCATATAAAATTGAGTGCTGTGCTCGCAGCGCTATGGCTGCTAACCATTTCCCGCTATCGCTGTTTGTCTCAATCTAAACTGCATGAAAATAGAGCGCTTGTGTTCTTTGCAGGTTTGTCGTTTTTCCCTATTTTTGTTTGGAAAATAGACGGTTTTATGGTCATTCCCCTATTTTTCAATTCTGAAAAAAATGATGGAACGTTCGGTTAAGCAGGTTATTGTTATGAGGCGCGACCTCAATATGCGCAAGGGCAAGATGGTGGCACAGGGGGCTCATGCTTCGGTTGGTGCTTTCTTGAAACTGTTCAAGAAGAAGGAGGCGGGTGACGGGTCAGTCAGCCTGTCGCTCGACTATACTCCCGATTCGTTTCTGGCTCAGTGGCTCGATGGCTCTTTTGCCAAAATCTGTCTGTATGTCGACTCGAAGGAAGATTTGGTGAACCTGTACCGACGCGTGAGGGAAAAGGCCCCACAGATTCCTGTCGATTTGGTGCAGGATGCCGGACTTACTGAGTTCCATGGCGTGCCTACGCTCACTTGCCTGGCTATTGGACCCTATTGGGCCGATGAGATTAATGCCTTTACTGGTGACTTGAAATTATATTAGTTTTTATGCGTCCTGATAAATCGTTCCCTGTATCGGTTAAGCGTTGGAAGAAGACAATATTATTCTCATACCACAATTACCTTCTCGAACTCGTCCATAGGTTAAAGGCTCAATGTAAAAAAATGGCCCATACCCATAAAGTCCTCAAATCTGATTTATATTTTTAATTGCGAAAATGTGCAGCTTTATTTTCTAATTAGGGTTGCAATCTCATATCTCTGTTTTTTGTCATCTTCGAAAACAATCTGAAGGCCCAATAAAGTGTTACTATTAAACTTACGCAACTCTGCTGGTGTCAATTGTGATCCTGGCTCCATCAGAGCATAGCAATCCATGTAAGTAAGGCCACTCAATCTGTGTCTTATTATTTTCAACCTTTTATTCTTGCGGTCCGCTACCTGCAGGTCCACCGCTGCAATTGTGTCGGGCAGGATTAGTATCTTACTTGAGTCTAGCTCTGTCTCCACTCCTTGTATGATCATGACGATACGTACATATGGCCTAATGTGTACGTTTACGGTGGTTTGTAACGTGTCAGCATCCTTTACTGTTAAAAACAAATCTTCTGTTTCTGGCTTTGCTTGAATGTACAGCCGTTGTAAACTTTTCATGTTGACTCCCCGAGTCTTATTGTATTCGTATTTTACAATTTTGCAGTTGTTGCCAATCACCTGGCGGATTTTGTAGTTTGAACCCCACATGTTGAGTTCTCCGTTTGTTAATTTACTCTTATGTATATTTTGAAAGGCAGGCGGAAGGCCATACTTGAAATCTACGGTAATGGTGTCGCCCTTGTACCAAATCCCTGTCATGTCAATTTGTTTAGGAAAGTATTGCCGCTCTTTTTTGGTTGTCGTGCTCTGTGTGGTGTTAAAAACTTGCGCATTAGCTGTTGTGCTGGCTAAGAATGACAGGACGGTCCCTATAAATGTATGTGTGAGTCTCATAGTTGTTTTTTTGTAGTTATTCTTTTGTCCGTAGCTCTGAGTGCATAACCGGTCCGTGCCCTTTGCCTTGTTCAACGGCTTTCCCTTGCTCTATTGCCTTGTGCAGGTATTTGTGTGCTTGTGTGACCGCACTACGCAGGTCCTCGCCGTGTGCCAGGAAGGTGGCGATGGCGGCCGAAAGGGTACAGCCGGTGCCGTGTGTGTTCTTTGTGGCTATCTTTTTGCTGGGAAGCACCAGTGGAGAATCTTCTCCTTTAGTATACAGCAGGTCGACGCTGTCCACCCCTTCCAGGTGTCCGCCTTTCATCAACACCGACCGGCAGCCGGTCTGCATTATAACAGAGGCGGCTCTGGCCATGTCTTCGGGTGTTTTTATGCTTGTGCCGCTAAGCACTTCTGCCTCTGGTATGTTGGGGGTTACCATTGTCGCAATAGGGAACAGCTGGCTTTTCACCGCTGCTATGGCGTCTTCCTCTATCAGTCGGCTACCGCTGGTCGATACCATAACGGGGTCGAGCACATAGTGGGGTGGCCTATGTCTTTTTAGTTGTTCTGCCACCACTTCCACCAGTTCTTTGCTGAATAGCATGCCGCTTTTTACGGCATCAATGGTCATGTCTTCCATTACGGCGCTAATCTGGTCACCCAGCACTTCGGGGGCGCAGCCTTGCACACTGCGCACGCCTTGGGTGTTCTGTGCCGTTATTGCGGTAATGGCGCTGCAGGCGTAACCGCCCAGTGCCGATATGGTTTTTATGTCGGCCTGTATACCGGCGCCTCCGCAACTGTCTGAACCTGCTATTGTAAGAATGGTTGAATATCTCATGTCTGTTGATGCTTCTTTCCCCTAAAGATACCAACTTTAATTTATTCTTGTATTAACTTTGGGTGTATTTATTATCCATCTACTATGTTCATCGCAAACCGCCGTATACCCTCGCTCCCTCCGAAATTCGCCTTTTTGCTGACGGCTGTCATGGTTTTTGTGGCCTACCTTTTGGACGATGGTGTTTTCCTGCTTCCCGCTTTTGCCCCCCTTGCCTACGGTGCTTTTGCGGGCACTGGGTGTTGGGCGTGTGGCCGGAATGTGTTCGTTGCGGTGCTGGGCCTGTCGGCTCTGGCAGGCGTTGTGGCGGTAAGGGTTGGTGGAGGGGAACATCTGTGGGGATGTATGCTGGCGGTCTGTCTGGTGGTGTCCGGCCTTCTGGGACTGTCGCGGTCACGTCTCTTCCCGGCATATGCTGTTGCCGTGCTGCCAGTCTATTTGGGCGAGGGGCGCTTTACCTATGTGCTGGTTGTACTTGCTATGGCTTTGCTGTTGGTGTGCCTTTGTCACTTTCCCAGAAACGGACGCCCATTGTCGGTGGCAGACGGCCGTGGGCCCGTGTTGCCACTCGTAATGCCGGTGGTTGTCATGTGCCCGCTTTTCTTCTTGTCGGCCTTGTTCGCTAATGCCTACTTTCTGGTGCCTGCGCTCTGGTATGTGTGTGCCGAGTTCTTTGGTGGCAGAGTGGGCGGACCCGTGCTTCCCCGACTCACACAGCTGCTTTTTGCGGTTGTGTTGGGAGCGTTGGCCGACAAGGCGGTCATGTCTCTGCTCCAATTCTTCAGTCTGGCCGACACTGGGGTAGTGCCGGCCCTTGTATATGCCGTTTCCGTGCTTCTTGCGTTGTTGCTCTTTTACCGTTTGGCCGGCCGCCGGCTGTTCCTTCCGGCATTGGTGTTTGTGGTGTTCCCATTCTTGCGCGATGGCGAGACGGCTTATGTTTTGGCCGCCGATTTTTCGTTCCTTTATATGTTGCTGGTGGTGTACATATTCAATCGTTTATGGGGCAAATCGGCGCAGAATAATTTAGATGCATAAATTTCAAACGATACTACATTTTGGCGGTTTCCTTGTTTTTTCGTAACTTTGCGCGTCAAATATTTTTCTTTTGATGGAAGACGTTAAAATCTTATACATTGCGCAGGAAATTATGCCGTATGTTCCTGAAAGCGAAATCTCGGCAATTTGTCGTAAACTGCCACAGGCTGTTCAGGAAAAACAGAAGGATGTGCGCCTTTTCATGCCTAAATTCGGCAGTATTAACGAACGTAGAAACCAGCTGCACGAGGTCATCAGACTGTCGGGTCAGAATATCGCTATCGATGATACCGACCACCCGCTGATTATCAAGGTTGCTTCTGTACCTGCCGCCCGCATGCAGGTCTACTTCATCGACAACGAAGATCTCTTTACGAGAAAGGGTATCACCGCTGACGCTGATGGCAACGAGTTCGAAGATAACGACGAACGCGCTATTTTCTTCGCGCGGGGTGTCCTTGAAACGGTTCGCAAATTGAGGTGGACTCCCGACATCATTCATTGCCACGGGTGGTTCTCTTCTTTTATTCCTTTCTATGTGAAAAAGGCTTGTAATGAGGACCCTTTCTTCAAAAATGCGAAAATTGTTACGTCTTTATATAATGATTCTTTCAAATCTACGTTTTCTAATAGGTTCGCACAGAAAGTGATGTTCGACGAACTTGCTGAAGGTGATACCGACTTCCTTGCTGGTAAGGAAATGACGTATGCCGACCTGATCAAGTTCGCCCTTGACTTCTCTGACGGGGCTATCGTTAGCGGTAGTGCGGTCGACCAGGCTATTGTCGACTATGCTAAGGCTAACGTGAAGAACTTTATGGCCGTACACGATGCTGAAAACTACGTCGATGAGTACGACCAGTTCTACAATGATTTGTTGAAATAAATTACGTTTTCTAGCACATGAAATTCAAGTTTATTCTTCCCCTGGCTTTCCTCTTTTTAGGCATTAACGCCTGTACAGATGACGAAGAGGGTGTGGGGGCTTCTGTACAACCGGCTGGTGACCTCCTTTCTGCCTATTCTAACAGAATCGATGTCTCGACCAATTCTATTCTTGTAGATTCTGTGCTATATAAGGCCGACTTCCTCTATCTCGGCCAGTATACCGATACTTACCTCGGTACTACCCAGTGCGAATTCATCTCGCAATTCGACGCACGTGTCGGTGGTATCTCTATTCCCGATACTTCCCTCTACTCTTATACCAATAAGTTGGGTGTTAACCAGAAGTGGCTCTATCAGATGGACCCCAATTACGGCTATATCACCGAAATTACCAATCCTAGAGAGGTGGAAATTGACTCTGCCTTCATCCTGATTCGTTTCGATGGTGATGTGATTGGCGACACGAATGCGCTGCAGGCTATTGATGTGTACGCGCTGAATGCCACCCTCCCTACTTATGGTAGACACTATTCTAATGTCAATCCGGCAGATTATTGCGATAAGAGCCGTCGCATTGGCTCGTTGGCTTACCAGACGGCCAACAGGAAGATGAACAAGTATAGCTCTAGCGACGACAAGGAGGTGCCACGCATCTTGGAGGTGCCTGTCGACTTAGACTTTGCCAAGGAGGTGGCGGGTGCATATATGAAGAATAGCGGTATTACGAACCAGCGCCAGTTTAACGATAAGTTCCCTGGCATTTATGTGGCACACTCGTTTAACGAGGGCGCTATCATTAAAATCAATACCTGCTTCTTGCGTCTTTACTACCATTTCCAGGGCGATATACACACTTCTTATCAGGGTCGCGACACGGTTATCGACTCTCGTTCTCTAGGACGGGCTAACCCGTTGGTCAAAAGTGTTTCTATTGCGTGCGATAAGTCGGTTGAAAGGGTGAATGTCTTCAAACATCCGAACAACTCGTCTTTGAAGACGTTGATCAATTCTTCTGAATTCACTTATGCTTCGTCTCCTGCCAGTCTCTATACCCAGGTCGACATCGACTACAAGGCGATATGTGACTCAATTAAGGAAAAGGCTGGTTCCGATTTCTCTAAGTTGGCTGTTAACAGCGCTTTGTTGAAGTTGAAGGCGGCTAACCTCAGTTGGCCTACGAAGTTGAAAAAGACGCCTAACCAGTACATGCTGCTGATTAACCGCGACTCTATTGCCAACTTCTTCTACTGGAACAAGACCCCCGATGGAATGTATTCGTTCAGCGCCAGTCTCGATACGAGCGACTATTCCTTCTCGTTCGACCTTTCGCACGCTGTGCAAATGCGCCTGAAGGAACGTAAGGGCTCTGAAAATATGCTCGAAAATATGGTGGTGGTTCCTCTTTATGTTACCTCTTCTTCCGAAAGGTACTATTACCACCAGCAGTTGTGGCCTACAATGTCGCGTTTCTATAAAAACACGGCTACCGAGGCTAAATTACGTCCTTGTATCGATTTGGTTTACACCCGACGCGAATAATATGGGAAGAATCCTCGCTTTCGACTACGGGAAAAAACGAATTGGCGTTGCGGTTACCGACCCGCTGAAAATGATTGCCAACGGCCTCGATACGGTTTCTCCGAACGATGTTTTCAAGTTTGTCGAAGACTATGTCGCTAAGGAACAGGTCGAACTGTTTGTGGTGGGGCTGCCTAAAACGGTGCGGAACGAGCCTTCCGAGTCGATGAAGTATATCGAGCCGTTTGTTAAGGCGCTTAAAAAGAAGTTCCCTGACATCCCCGTTGAAATGCACGACGAAAGGTTTACTTCGGTGCTTGCACATCAGGCTATGATTGTTGGCGGTGTCAAGAAAAAGGAACGACGCGATAATAAGGAGTTGGTCGACAAGGTGAGCGCTACAATTATCTTGCAGTCGTACCTTGAAAGCCTGCGTATGATGAACGGACTATAATTTAAAGATTATGATATATCCAATTTATGTATATGGCATGCCGGTGCTTCGTAAGGTGGCTAAGCCTGTCCCTTCCGATTATCCCGAATTGCCACAGTTGGCTGAAGATATGTTTAAGACCATGTATCATGCCGACGGTGTTGGTTTGGCTGCTCCGCAGATTGGTCTTTCTCTTCGTATGTTTGTCATTGACCTAAGTGTTATGGCCGATGAGAAACATCCTGAGTACAAGGATACCAAAAGGGTGTTTATCAATCCTGAAATCCTTGAGGTCGGTCCTGAAACGAAAACACAGGACGAGGGCTGCCTAAGTCTGCCTGGCATTAGCGAGTCTGTTAAACGTTCTACTATGGTTCGGGTTAAGTTCTTCGACGAGAATTGGAACGAACACGAGGAAGTTTTTACCGATTTCTTTGCCAAGGCCGTTCAGCACGAATACGAGCATCTCGATGGCAAGCTGTTCATCGACAATATCTCTCCTGTTCGTCGTACGATGAACAGAAGCCGCTTGCACAATATGCAGAAGGGTAAGGTCTCTTGCCGCTATAATGTGAAGACTGTTTAATTTTTTAACAACCTCTTTCCTTTTTGTAATTATGGCTCATCATTACACCATCAATACCCAGACAACTGCTGGCAAGCGGTTGCAGAATGAAATGAGGAAGCGTATGCGTGAAAATATACAGCGCGACCAGATGGCGCGCGATAATGCCGCTTCTGCCGAAGAAATGATTGCTGACAAGGAACAATCGGCTAATACTAATGCTGAAGACGATAAAAAAGACTAGTAGCTTTTTTAGTGGTTTATAATTAAAAAGTCACCCCAGATTGATTCTCGGGTGACTTTTCCTCTTCTATATCGCTTCCTATTATTTCCTCTATTGGCAAGGTGGTTTTATTGGTTGTCTCTTTCTGTCTTTGTGAGATCTATTAGTTCCTTTTTGCTGTCGCACAAGCCGATGAGTACGCAGTTGCCTTTCCTGTCGACCTTCAGCATCCCATAGGCGGCTTCGTCGAATATATGGCTGCTGCCTTCTTCGAAGAAATAGTCTTCGCCTCCGAATCTAATGCTGTTTTCCTTGCCTTTTTTGCAGTGCAATACAATCTCGTTTTCGTTCAGGCCCTCGGCGTCGGTCTGGTTCCGGACGAATGAGCCGATGCTGTCTCTCCCGACACGTAGTACGCTATAGAATGTTTCTGGTAGGTTCTTATATACGGAGGGGTTGTAGTACAGACTGCTGTCGGTTGCTGTATCAATGCTGTGGCTTATTATCTGAAGCGTTATTCTGTACCGAAGTCTCATATAGTCGCCCTGCATCAGCGAGCGTGGGTCTGTAGGGACCAGTTCAAGTAACACAATTTGACCATCGCTCCTAATCTTCTCGCTGTTAACGACTGAGTTGGTGAAGAAGGCCAGTACGGCTAGCAGGTTGGCGGTTATGATGTATAGTTTTGTTTTGCTCATTTCGATATGCGTTTTAGGTAATAGAACAACAGGAGCAGGGCTATTCCGCTTCCCATAAGGAGGTACGATTTATAGGCGAGTGAAAGCTCCATGTTGTAGTAATAGTGTATTATAGACCATAAGAAGAAGCCCCCAAATAGTAGCATGCCCGCATAGTGGTACACCATATACGATAGCAGGAAGCCTAACAACGATAAGGCAATGTCGGGCGATACGGCTGTTATTGAACAGCACAAAAGGGCCAGTAACACCGAACCTATAATCTTTTTTTCCTGATGTACGAACGAATGTATCAGCACACATGACAATGCGAACGAGCCGACGGCGTAAATAACCGATAAGATGATGGACTTACTGCCCGTCATCGCTATTGCGGTGACGACTAGCGAGAACCGGATGGCTGAAAGGTATTCCTTTACCTTTCCGGGTATCGTGGCTATGTTTTCTTCTTTGAATACAGTGGTTAGGACTTTTTCTTTGAATGCAGTGGTTATGGCTTCTTCGTATACGACTAAACAGAACAGTATGCCCATATAGATAACTTGGAAGCCTGATAGAACGATATGCTTATCATCGTATTCAGGACAACATAAGTAGGGCACCAATGCCAGTATTGCTAGAATATGCAGTTTCCGAAAAAATGGATTCTTAATCAGGAACAGGTTGACTATTGCCAGTATCAGGATGATAAAGATGGTTATTCGGGTATCACCGTGGGCTGTTATACGGCTGGCGACAGTCAGGCTGTAGGCGTTTAGCAGGCAGGGTAGGACAAACGCGTAGTGTATGCGCTCGTTGGTATGGGCTCGGGTCAGGACAATTGCTACTATGAACGAGATGAGGGCTGCTAGGGCATATGCTATGCTTGAGTTCTCAAATATAAAAATACATGGTATTAGTAGGATTATCGAACCTATTTGTCCTGCTATGAAGAAAAGTATTTTTAAAGACCAGGGCAGTGTGGTGCTGCCGGTGTTTTGTGTGGTGCTATTCATATCTGTAAACAGGGGTTATTCGTGGTTGTCGATTTTTTCGGTGGACCATTCGTCTCTCTTTTTCTGTATGATTGTGACGCATAGGAAGATGGGAAGTGCAAATACGAATGGCGCAAAGAAGAGGAATGATAGGTCGTGTGCGCTAATATTGATGTATATCGCGAAAAGGAATACGATGACGTCGATGACACTGATGCTGAAGAGCAAGAGGTTCTTTTTGTATTGGGCTAGGGTGAAAATTCCTCCTATTGTCGTTACGGCTATCAGTAATGCGGTTAACGAGAAATCGAAAATGATGTAGCACAGATTGATCTCGGCATAGCAGTTTGCTGCTATAGCCAATGTTCCGATAACCCAGCCTGGAACGGTAGTACGGTTGGGTTGTATTCGCGGCAATAGCAGGAATAGTAGGGAAAAGGCGACGAAGACGAGTATGCAGTAGTTGTTATAGTTCGATTGGACGGGATTGTAAAAGCATTCTGTTTTATGTGAATAACACGCCAGTGTTATCGTCATCCATGCCAAGAATACAAGAAACATCCATAGAGGATAGAAATCGGTGACGATGACCCATACTGCTATAAGGAGCATCCAGGTCAGGGGCAGGGTATATGTGTCTGCTCCTGTTTGGTATATTTGTCCGTATACTGCAAGAAAAACGCCTACAAACATACACATTACCGATATGGTTATGTTGCGTGTCCAGTCACGCATAGGTACCTTTATTACGGCCGCGTAGGTCGAAAGCAGTAGTACCAGCACTATTCCCAACTTTCCGAAGCGGTGGATGAACTGCCAGTTATGGGCAAAAAAGAAGATGATGCCCGTTATAAGGAATCCCGCTCCCAGCGATAGCGAGAAGTACTGTAGAAAACGCATCCACGCTTCTGCGTCCGGACGTTTTTGTGTTGCCTGGGTCTCGTTTAATTCATTACTCATATTCAGGTTCTTGTTTATTGTTGGGGACACTAAACAAACAACCACCAGTGAAGTATTTTACTGGTGGTTGTAGTTGAAGGTATTCAGTTTTCAGTTGTTATTCTTTAACAATCTTAACCTTTTTCTGGGTGCCGTTGTCGGTTATAACTTCTACGACGTAAACCCCCGATGTCAGGTTTTGTAGCTGAAGCTCGGTTGGGTTGTTTCCTGTGCCTTTTAAAACTTCCTTGCCCAATACACTCACTATTTTGTAAGTGAAGTGTCCTGCACAGTTAATGGTGAGTGTGTTTTTAACTTTCGAAGGCTCGATGCTGATGCCTTTTGTCGCTTCCTCGGCTTTCACGTTGGTGAGAGGCATGTCTTCAATAATTTTCTGAAAGGCCTCTTTTGGTTTGTAGCCTGAGAAGAGGAGTGGACGCCCTTTTTTCCTCCAACTGATCTCGTCGTTTGTACCCCAGACGGTTACAACGCTGATCTCGTCTTTATGTGTTTTGTAAAGTTCGAACAGTTGCTTGTACATGTTTGCCTGGGTCTCGTAGTTGTGGCCATCAGCTATCGTGATGTCCAATTCTGTTATCTGTATGTCGCAGCCGATGGTCGCATATTTTTCCAATGCTTCTTTGTATAGACTTACCGATGGATAATCGGTGCTCAGGTGTGATTGCATACCTATACCGTCGCATAACCCATTTGCGTATAGTTTTTTTACGAGGTTGTAAATAGCGTCGCGTTTCGCTGGTACGTATTCATTATAGTCGTTGTAGTATATTTTGCATTTGCGTGGAAGTAGTTTCCTCGCACTCTCGAAGGCGGTGCTGATGAACGAGTCGTCTCCGTATATTTCCATCCATCTCGACTTCCCTTCTTCCTTGTAGTTGCTTCCCGGATCACGCATATTTCCTCCGTCTACGTATACTTCGTTGACAATGTCCCATGCGTATATATCAAGATTTGGGAATTCGTTTTGCACAGCTTCTACTACATTCTTTATGTAGTTGTGTATGCGCTGGTCCATTATTTCTTTCGATACGGTTTGGCCGTTGTCTTCAAAACCCTCGTTGAAGAACCAGTCTGGGGTTTGCGAGTGCCATATAAACACGTGCCCGCGTATAGGAATGTTGTTCTCGCTACAGAATTTCAGCACCGTTCTTGTTGTCGCTGGCAGTTTCACTTGTGGGTTGACATTGTTCCCGTCGCTTATGCTGCTAGTTTGGTCGAGCAGACAGTCGGGCTTCAGCTCGTTGCCTGGTGTCACACTGTTGAAATGGTGCAAAACCATGTTTTTTGCGTTGGTCGGGGTAATTTCGCTGGCGGTTACCGCTGTCCCTATCTTGAAGTAGTTCTTGTATACGTCTTTCAGAGCTGGTTGGTCGCTGTAATCAATTATTTCCTCTACTTTTTCCTCGCATGTGAAATCGTCAATATAGAAACTCAGTGTTGCGTTTTCGTTGCTCTGCACGTACGGTTGTATGTTTGTTGCGGCTTCCGGAATAACAATCTCACCCGATAGTTCTGTCCAGTTGTAGGCATTGACTTGCTTGCTGTCGATTGCTGGGTAGCTGTCATCTTCGCCCTGGGTGTATTGTAGGCTGAGCTCTATTCTCGCATTCTCTTTCGAGAAAACCCATACCGAGAATTTGTAGGTCTTCCCGGGCTGTATGTAGTCGTTCTGCACCAGTGCGCCGTGCCAGCCCGCTGAACGCTTGTCTACATATAGCGATTGCTCTCCTCCGTGTTTCTGCTCGGTTGAAAGTTCTATTGTGGTTTCTCCGGTCCCGCGTGCCGACCAATCGTTACTGTCCGACTCAAAGTCGTATGCAAGGCCCGCTGCATAACTGTTCATGCCAGTTAGGGCCAATCCCAATAATAACAGGTGTCTTTTTGTCATAATTGTGAAGTTTTTGGTAGTTCTGTTTTTACTTACTTTTCTATTTTGATGTTTTTTATTCTGTTAGGTTGGAAGAACTAGGCGCTCTTCCTGATTATCTGGCTTTGTTATAGCTTTTTCCCGTCGTTGAATGCTTGTCCCACTTTTTTACCCAATTCAATGTACGAGTGGTGTACGGGGTCATAGGTTATCAGCCCCATTTTTTCAATGTCGGGTTGTCCGTCGCTGGCAAGGTAGTGCTCGTCTACAAGAATGTTGACTATTTCTGCCACCAGATAGTATCCGGTCTCCGATTCTTCTATCTTTCGGTTTATACGGCATTCCAGTGTCATTGGAAAGTCGGTGAAGACCGGGGCGTTCACTTTTTGGGCTTTTTCTACCTTCCAGCCCGTTTTCTCTATTTTCCTGGGCTCTTTTTTTGCACTCACAATGCCGACATAGTCGGCCGCTACCAGTGTTTTAGAGGTAGCGAAAGCAACTGTGAATTCGCCATTGTTGGCTTCCAGGTTCTCGGTGGTGGCGTGTGCTCCCATCGATATCATTATTTCTTTCATGTCCCACTGGCCACCCCAGGCGGCGTTCATGGCGTTGGCTTCGCCTTTTTTGTTGTAAGTGCCGATTATCAGCACGGGTTGTGGAACTACCCACGGTTTTACTTCAAAACTTTTCATTTCTGTGCTTTTTTATGAAAGGTGGTTTTTCTTTCTCCGGTGTAAAGTTAAATAAAAAAAGCATGTCTGCCCTCTCGGGTTGCATGCTTTTGTTAGTTGTTTAAAAAAGTAATGTATCGTTAGAACTACCAGTTCTTGTATTTTCCGTTCCAGTAGCCTTTTTCTCCTATGATATTACCATTCACATAGTGGCCGTTTGGTGTGGTAAACTCGCTCTTGTGGTCTTCTCCGGCTATCTGCCAGCGCATCCAGGCTACAGTTGCTGCCATACCGCCCCATGGGCCTGAACCGTGTCCCCAGTCGTTGCCTACCATCTTGATAAGGCAGGCCGGACATTTTACACCGTTGTTGTTGTAGTCGGCTTCTGCGTTTGGCGCTTCCATTCCCGACTCTCCGTATACAATCATGGCGGTCTTGTCGGCCGATACGTAGCTCATTGCCGTGTGACCGAGGTCGCCGCTGTTGTTGAGGGCTGCGGTTACCACACGTTTGTCTTTGATAAGTGCCTGCTCTGATTCCAATCCGCCCATCGAGTGGCCGGCACAGCCTACACGGTCTGTAATAATGCGGTTATAGAGTGGACCGTTCGGGTCTTTGCTCTTTTCTTCCAACCAGTCGAGTGCTGCTATCGCAAGATCGCCGCTTCCTGGCGATTCTCTCAGTGCCATTACGACGAATCCTTGTGAGGCGAGGCGGTTTATTATACCCATATATGCGTCTGGTTTCGTTCCTCCGCCTGGTCCCCATATTACAACCGGATGCTTAACGTAAGGGTCGTCCGACATATTGGTTGGGTATACCAGTATGTTCCCTCCACCAGGACCGATGTTGTCGAACTCGGTCAGTTTCATCGGACCATTCTGGTTTACATCGTCTCCGGCCAGAAATACCTTTATTTCTTTGGGCTCTTCTTCGTTGTATTCAACAAAATCGACTTGTTTCACTTCTTCTGTAGGGAAGAAGACTTCGGAACCGTCGTTTTTCAATACTCTCATTTTATATGTTTGGGCAACTGCGCTCATTGCTACCAGAGTCGCTGCCAATAGGGCTATTCTTTTCATTGTCTGATAAGTTTTAGTGTTGTTGTGTTGATTTTAACTAAGATGATTCCTCGGCCGGTTTGGCGGAGGTCGATGTCAAGCGAACCTTGTGCGTCGGTCTTATAGGTGCCCGTCAGTTTCCCGTCTACGTTATACACTTGTACGGTTTGGTCGGGCTTGCCGTTCCTGAAAAAGACTTGGTCGTCGCTTGTCCATACCACAGGCTTGTCGCCGTCTTCTACTAGTTTGCTTGCGGTTACTTCTTTTAAAAAGTAGTACTTTTCGACATTCGGAATACTGAATTCCGCACTCGCTTTGTTCGTGTTAATTTGTAGTTTAGCTCCCGAATACGTTATTACGGGCGTATCTCCTAGCTCGTAGTACTGTTTGTCTCCTTCCTTGTTTTCTACAACTAACACCTCGGCCGTGGCTTGCTGTAGGAGGAATAGTGAGGCAATGGTTAATATAAAACTTTTGCCATTCATAATATAACACACACTTTTTTATTAAACATCTATCTTTTGAAATCCGTATTTGGATTTTCTTCGGTGATACTCTTCAATTAATTTCCCGATTACGATGGCAAATTTAGTATTTTATTTATTGGCTGTCTGCTTTTATTATATGTTGAGAAACATTGTTTTATAATATATAAATTTTATGTCATTGGCTGAAAAATAGTAAGTTATGATTTGTTATTGGATTGTTTTTCTTGCCGATTCGGCCTATGCTTGAATGAATGTTTATATAGAAAGATTTATCCTATTGGGTGTGAATTTTGTCCAATATTTTTAACTGGTGTGTCGATGCTGTCAAAAACTTGTAATATTTAGTCTTTTTCGAGTTTTTGCGTCTTTTGGGGGCTTTCCCCTACATTTTATTTGATAGTCTTTTTAGGGCCTTCCCGAAGCCCTTGCCTGTCCTTATTTCCGGAAATTTGAAATGTCCACCCTCGTTCCATTCGAAAAGGAAGTTTGTTTCTCCGAGTTGTTTTTCCAGCAGTACGCACAGACTCTTGATGTTTGTGCCCGTTCTTGCCATCACTGGGTTTTTCGCTATTGGTTCTGCGTCGCCCATGCTCAGATACACAAATTGGGCGTTTGTCGGGTTTTGGGTGGCGTATTCGTCCCATTTCGGGAACCATACCGATGGCGATGCCGCTACTATTGCGGTAAACACACTGGTTTTTGTCCCTGCCCATAATGCAAAGAGGCCGGCAAGCGAGTATCCGCCTAACAGGTAGCGGGTATCGTCCTTCAAGCCGTATTTTTCTTGTAGGTGGGGTAGTAGCTGCTGTTGTATATACTGGAGGGTGGTTGCTGCACCCCCCGAAAAGGCTTTGTTCCCGAATGCGGGGGTGCTTTGCCAGGGGCTTAGCTCTCCGTTCCAGTCGCTTATTTCAATACCCACAAACAGGTATTCAGCCCCATCCGTCTCTAGGTTTATCTTGTCGAGTTCGTTTTGCAACAGTGCCAGTTCGCGCCGTTCCAGTGGTTGGATGATGCAGATGTCGCTTGCCTCACCAACCACCACAATTGTCTTGCCGTTCAGTTGCTCCTCTTTACGCATAAAATTAAGAGTGTTTTATTGTTTAGTTTCTCGTTCTAAAGGTCAGAATGCCGATTGAATGTCTTTTCTGTTGTTACACAAACTGAGCATTACAACAAAGATAGTCCCTATTTCTTTATTCCTTCTCTGTAATAGCTTTCTTTCCAACTGCCGTTTTCTATTTTTCAAAAAAAACAGCTCTTGACATTATCTGTCAAATAATGGGTATACCTTTGTGTATTCTCAAATTTATGAGATGGGAAATCTAGAGATAAGTTACTGGATTGTGACAGAAATGGCTGGCGCGTGAGCGTCAGCCATTTTAATTTTTGTCTATTTCGTTGGTGTTGCCCCTACCTTTATAAGGTACTTGCTTAGTTGCATCTGGTAACTTGCAATGGCGTTCGACAGGTTGTTTTCCGACTGGCGGTTCAGTGTCTCTGCGTCCAGTAGCTCGGTTATGGTTGTTGTGCCTGCCTGATATTGGTTAGTCGACAGGCGCAGATTCTCTTTTGCTGCCTCAACGCTGCTTTCGGCTATTTCTATCTGGTTATAGGCCTCTTGCAGGTCCGACCACGTTGCCTCTATGTCGATTGCCAGTTGCTCTTGTGCGTCCAACAAGGTGTTTCTCGACTCTTGCAACGCAGCCTTTTGGCGTTTTATGGCGTGCGAGCCGCCCCACCAGTTGCTGATTGGTATCGATAGGGTTCCAATGGCCACCCCGTTCAGCATATTGGTGTTGATGAACATTTTTGCGGTAGATGAAAGTCCGCCCAACCCCAGGTTGTAGCCGACTACGCCAATGGCAATGCTGGGAAGGCTTTTCCCGCGCTCCATCTTTACCTGTTTCTCGCCGACCTCAACTCCTATTTCTGCAAGTGCCAACTCTTCGCGGTTGCTGACGGCCTGGTCGGTTGGGGTGTAGACCTGGTCGGGGGGTGTGGTGGTGGTTGGGGAATCTACTACAATGTCAATATCGTTGTTGGCCAGTCCTATCTGCTGGGCGAGCAACAGACGGAGCACATGGTCGGCATTTTCTAACTTCAGCCGGGTGCTGGCCAGTTCTTTTTGGCGTAGTTTTACTTTCAGAAGGTCGTTGGTGTTGATTACGCCGGCCTGCACAAACTGGTTGACTTTCTCGTAAATGGCGTTAACCTGTTTCTCTGCCGCCTCTATGGTGTTCAGGTTGTATTTTACCGATGCTATCTGCCAATAGTTCTCGGTGACTTTCTGCCTGACTTCCTTCTCTTTCATCTTCAATTGCAGTTTCTTCGCCTCTTGCTGCAATTTTGCCAGATCGTTGCCTGTTTTTATACGCCCTCCCATATAGATGGGTTCTATTACCGACAGGGTAGCCGAATATCCCTTGTTCAGTTCCTCTACGCTATATGGCTGACCGGCAAAAGGAGCCAGTTGGTTGTTGATGGCGGCAACCAGCAACGGCACCTCGCCTTCGCCCTTTATCATATAGTCGAATGCGTGGAAGGCCATAACGTTGGCCGATATTTGTGGAAAGTAGTTGCTGAAGGCTTCCTTTTTTTGTTCGTCTGCCGCTTCTATCGCCAGGGCGGCGTTCTGTAGCGTCCGGTTGTGTCGGGCAGCGCTGTCCAGGCATTGTTCAAGCGTCATTTTTATTTGTGCGTTGGTGCTTACGCTGCACATAAGCACCAGTCCAATAAGGGTCTTTCTCATTTTCTCTCCTTTTTTTCGTTCAGTTTCCAGTAAACAACTGGTAAAACAGTCACTACCATGACCAGCGCCCCGATTCCTCCGGCGAAAATGCTTACACCTACCGGCATCCAGAAGTTGGTGGCGGCTATAATCATTGGTACTACGCCAACTGCGGTGGTCGAAGTGGTGAGGAAGATGGGCACCATACGGCGTTTGCCTGCCTCGAAGGCTGCTTCTTTCGCGCTTTTTCCATTGCGTACCAGACTATTGGCATGCTCGAATATCAGTATTTCGTTACGCATTATCATTCCCATAAGGGTTACCACGCCGAAGATGGCGGTTAGCCCTATCGCACGGTTCATCAGTAGCAACCCCAGCAGTGTGCCTGGCACGGCAAGCGTTATGGTTATCAGGCAAGTCACTGTTATCTTATACTGCTTGAAGTTGAATAAGATGAAGAAGAAGATTATGGTAATGGCTATTCCCAAGCCTGTTAGTACGTCTGCGGTCAGCGCTTCGTCGTCTTCTGGCTCGCCTCCTATTTCAAACGTCACACCTTCAGGCAGGTGGAGTTGCCTGGTCCGTTCTTTCATTTCTTTGTGCATGGGTTGCGCCATTACACTGCGCACAAGGTCGGCGGTTACGGTTATGCAGCGTTCGCCATTCCGGTGTACGATGTTGGTTGCGGCCCATACGGGTTTGGCGGCTCCTATCTGCCGGAGGGGTACTGCGGTTGTCCCTATCGACGAGATGTAGAGGTCGTTGATGCTTTCAAAGTCGAGGCGTTCGCTTCCCCGGTTCCGTAAGACGAGCGGCACCTCGTAGTCGCCTTCCCACACCTGGCCTACTTTCATTGAACCCGTGGCCAGGCTCAACTGTAGTTCGGCTAGTGTGCGGTTTACTCCGAGTTGTGACGACTGGATAGGGTCTAATTCTACTTCTATCAGCGGACGCGCTTCTTCCCAGTCGTTATGCACGTTCATAAACCGTGGGTCCTTCATCATCTCTTCTTCGAGTCTGTTCGCTGCGGTACGGAGGCTGTCGATGTCTTCGCCGTAGAAACGGTATTCGAATGGACTAATCATCTGAAAGTCCAACTGCTTGAACTTGACAAATGCATTCGGATAGTGTTCGCTATAAAGCGGCTCGTATTTGTCGAGCAGCGCTTCTGTGGCTTTGTTCGAGGTGGTGTTGACAATCAGTTGGGCGTAGTTCCTTCCTCCTATTTTAGGCGCATACGACATGTGGAAACGTGGCGACGATGTGCCAACGAAACTGGTGATGCTGGTCACGTCGGGGTCGGTTGTCAACACGTTGTAAACGGAGTCTACTATTGCTTTTGTTTCGTTTAATCCGCTCCCTGCTGGAAGGAAAATTTCAACGGCAAACTGGTTACGGTCGGCCACAGGCATCATCCTTATACGGAGGTTCGGGGCTATCACCACTACCGACAGCGCTATGGTCGCGATTGCTCCGGCTATTGTCAGCCATGGGTTCTTGAAATTCCATTCGAGGACTTTCTCGTAATATGCCTGAACGTAATCGGTAATCCCTTTCTGTTTGGCTTTCTTGGCCTTCTTTTTGTTGTTCTTTATCATGAAGACTTCCATAATCGGTATGACTACAACTGCCAGTACCAGCGATACGAGCAAGTTGATAAGTACTGTCCATGGAAGCCAGTAGATAAAGTCGCCGAATGAACCTTTAATAACGAGTAGGAATGGGAAGAAGATGACCGATATACACAGGGTGGCAACCATCATCGGCATAAAGTAGTGCTGTGCCGATTCGGCGGCGGCATGCCAGCGGCTCATGCCTTTGTTCTGGTATTCCAGATAACCGTCTAGCACGACTATGGCGTTGTCGACTACCATTCCCAGCACGATGATGAGGGCGGCCAGGGTTACGGTGTTTAGCGGTATGTCTAGCATATACATCACGCCTAGCGATATGAAGGTCGACAGGGGGATGGTGATGCCTGCTACTACTGCGGTGCGCCAAGGAAAGAGTATCAGCATTACGATGACAATGATGGCCATTGCCTCTAGCAGGTTGATCATAAAGTCGGTCACACTGCTGTCGACTACTTGGCATTGGTCGGCGATTCGGCTGATGTTGACGTCGGCTGGCAGTTTGTTCGCTGTGTAGTCGTCTAACACTTTCTGGACATCCTTCCCGTATTCTATGATGTTGTTGCCTGCCATCATCTCTAGCGAAAGCAATACGCATGGGCGGCCGTTATATTCAATATAGCTGTCGCTGGTGTCGTATTCTCGTTTGATGTCGGCCACATCTTTCAGACGCACAACATGGTTCTGAAGGTCGCTGTATATAATCTGGTTTTCGATTTCCTGCTCGCTCGACAGTGTTGGCTTTACATGGATGGGCACATCTGTCAAATTGCCGCTTATGCTGCCTGCAAGCGATGTGAAGCCTGCCGCCTGTAGCGATTGCATGACGTTCATTTTGCCTATGCCGTATGCGGCCAGACGTTGGGGATCGATGTAGATGGAAATCTGCTCCTTTTTGTCGCCATAGAGTACGGCGTTGCTTACCGACGGTATTTTGCGCAATTCGTCGGCGATGTCGTCGGCGTATTTCTTCAAGTCGCGGTACGAGCGGCTGTCGCTACCTATTGCTATCAGCAGGGCTGAGGCTGATCCGAAATCATCGTTGACGATTAGTCCCACAACTCCGCTGGGCAGACTGAGGGTCTTGAAGGTGTTCAGGCCATGTCTGATTTTCGACCATACTTCGTCTTTGTTGCTGACGTTGTCTTGCAACTCTACCATCACAACGCACATGCCGTTGCTCGAGGTTGTGGTGGTCTTTTCCCGTTTCACTTCGTCGTAGGTATACAGGTAGCGCTCTAGCGGACGTGCTACTTGTTCTTCAACTTCTTCTGCAGTCGCTCCGGGATATACGGCTACTACAACGCCTTGGCGAATTACAAATTCAGGAAATTCGGCTTTGCCCATTTTCATGAATCCGATTATGCCGAAGCCGAATAGCAGTGCAATGATAAGGAAGGTAATGCGGTACGAACGCATCAACCATGCAACCCAGTTGTTTTTCATTCTCTAACCTCCGTTCCCTCGCTAATTTTGTGGTATCCTTCTGTTATGACTTTCTCTCCGGTTTGCAGACCGTTAAGCACAACGATGCGGTTGCCGCTGGCTCTGCCCAGGGTTATTTTCTGGCGGTGTGCCTTTCCTGAGACTTCCTTCCAAATGAATTTGTCGCCATCGGCTCCCTGTTGGACGGCTGATATTGGAACTGTGCAGTATTTTTCTTCTCCCGGGGTATTGTTTACCTTCAGTTCTACGTTGCAAACCATACCGGGCAGTAGTTGCTGCTGTTGGTTGTTGATGTTTATCTTAATGTCGTAGGTGTGGGTCATTGGGTCGGCTTGCACGCCTTTCTCTATTTTCCCGCCGTTAAAGGTCTTGCCCAGGGCGTCGACCGATACTGAACTGCGGCTGTTGCTTTTTATATTGGCAATCTCTTTCTCGGGTATGCTTACTTTTACTTTCACGGTCGATATGTTCAAGATGGTGGCTACCGACATGGCGGGTAGGGCCGTCTCTCCTGCCGATTTTACGCCTTTGCCTATAACTCCGCTCACCGGTGCGTAGAGCATACAGTTCGCCAGCGACTTTTTGGCCATGTCTAACTGGGCTTTTGCCTGTTCTACCTGGCTTTGCACTTCCACCCACTTCATTTCTGGCAGAGAGTTGGTTTCGTGCAGCTGCTTCATTCTTGCCAGTGCGTCGTTGGCTTGTTGCATCTGGGCTTCGGCCGCATTCAGCATGTTTTGCGACTGTGTTTTGTCTAGTTCGGCTATCAGTTGTCCTTTGCTCACACGCTGTCCCTCTGTGACGTGCATCTGCGTAATAGTGCCGCTGCCGGTAAAGCTGACAGCGGTGCTCGATTCCGCTTCAACTACGCCAACATACGATGTGTTTTCAACCGAAGTGCTGGTGCTTGCCAGTTCTGTCTTTATTCTTGCAGGTGTTTTCTTCACTTCTTCTGTCGTGTTTCCGCAACTCGCCAGCATTAGGGTTACTGTTAAAATGGAATATATGCTATTTTTCATATCCGTATTGTTTTATTTTGTTGCAAATGTATATAAATATTTTTGCAAACTGTTTGCAATGGTAAAATTAGTTCGTTCCCTTTTTGTAAGTATGTGAGAAAGCATTTGGGGTGCTCGCCTCTGGCTTATCGGAAGAGGCATCAATAAACTATTGTTCCCCTCAGCAGTTGAAATTGTCCGAAATACCTTTGTTGTCGTTATAACATTCAGTAAATCAATCGTGTTGATATCTTGTTTATATCTTCTATGAAAAACGTTTACTTCTCTTTTTTGTTTCTTCTAACTTTGCGCTGGTTCTGAATGGCGGTTGATTCTCTTTATAGTTTTTGCTAAGGAGGGGCGTTGTTTGGGCTGCAAGGTTGCAGTTCCTACATTGTCGCCTAGTTGTTATTACTTTTGAACTGCCATTCAAACGAAGTTGGCTATGAGATGATTTGGAACTATTGTTTTGATATGGATTTTTAGAATGTGTATGGAATGTATATGATGTGGAAATTTAGAAAGAAGGGTAGCGCTGTTCTATAATGGCGCTACTTTTTTTGATGAATCTGTAGGAGTTGGGTACTTGGCTTTTTTGTATCTTTGTTTTCCAATAATGAAGGAGTAAGAAAATGATATTTTTCTCTGAAATAACCCCCGATAGTAGGGGATACGACTTTGTGGAGCGGCTTTTCTTGTCGGCTTTCCCCGATGATGAGCGCAGGCCAGAGGCTGACCAGCGGGAGAATGTATCTTTTAATCCGTTTATGCATTGCTTGCTCTTGACCGATGTCGACGACACCCCTTTGGGCTTCCTGAACTATTGGAGTTTCGACTCGTTCTCTTATATCGAACACTTTGCAATCGATCCTGAATTTCGTAACCGGGGTATTGGGGGAGAGGCGCTCTCTACTTTTCTTGAAATGCAGCACTGTCCGGTTGTCGTCGAGGCTGAACTGCCGACTGCCAGTCCTGTCGCATTGAGACGTATAGGTTTCTATATGCGTAACGGCTTTGTTCAGTTGTCTGAACCTTATCTGCAACCTTCCTATCCTGGACGTGATACCGAACCGGTCCCTATGTTGTTGCTGCTGTATGCAGAAGAAGGAAAGAAACATCCGTCTTCCCGTCAAATGAAGATGCGGATTTATCAAGAGGTCTATGGCATAATGCCTGCCCGCTAGGAAAAACATAAAAGGGTGTGCGATTTACTGCACACCCTTTTTTATAAGTTAATGGAACTCAGTTTAGAACTTCACACCCAAGTTTAATCGGAAGCTGTTCATTGAAGCATCCATTTCTAAGTTGTCAAAGTCAAATTCTTCCATACCGTTGATTTTACCGATACGGTATTCCAAACCAGCCTGAAGAACCTTCCAACGGAAAGCCGCACCAACGTGGTGAGTTACGCCGATACCCCAGAAATTGTTCTCTGTTTCCTTGTCATCGTATTCGCCGTTCATTGTAATCTTTGAATAGTTGACTGCTGGCATAACGTTGTAATATGCGTCGATAGCCATATCGTCGTTCAAGTACCAGGTGAACAATGGGCCTACACCGAGGATGCCACCGCTGATTTCTGTCAGGTCGATGGTTGGACCTACTGAACCAAAGAATGGAACGTCGAAACCAAGTTCGCCAGAAAGGAAGTTTGCGTCTAACCAACGGCCCTGAACGGCGATACCTACTTTATCGTTGTGCCATACATACCAACGATTGTCCAATGATAAACCGAATTGAACACCGTCTACTGTGTAATATTCCGGCCAGCCATTCTCGCTTAGAGTAGTTGTTCCTGCAGGGAAACCAAAGTTCAAACGAAGTCCCAAACCATTGTCCTCACCAGGACCACCTTGTGCTGATGCGTTGCATGCTAAACCCAAAACGGTAGCGATTGCTAATAGATATTTTTTCTTTATTGTGTAAATAAATTGATAGTAAATTTCCTCTAGGTCTGAAAATTTGTGCAAATTTAGTAAATTTTCTATAGATACAAGTGATTTCGTATAATTTTTTCGGCTAAATTTCGTTTGTTGAATATTTTCACTGTTCCAAACGCTTGGCTTGTGTATAGTTGGGTTATCTGTTCTCCTTAGTAATTATACCGCTTTTTGTTCCGCCAATAAAACCAACCGCTGATGCCCAAACACAGAAACTCTCCAATGAATATGCTCAGCCATATGCCGTCTACGCCTGCCACTGCTGGCAGTAGCACTACGGCTATGGCCTGGAACAGAAACGTGCGGCAGAAGGAGATGGCGCCAGATATTCCGCCGTTGCCTACGGCAGTGAACAGCGAGGAGGTGAAGGCGTTTATTCCCATTATCAGAAAAGCCAGACTGTATATCCGGAAAGCGTGTGTGGTGAGGGTTGCAAGGGCGGCGTTGTAGCCCACAAACAACTTTGCCAGCCAGGGGGCAAGCAGCAGTGCTACCACAAAGGCTGTCGCCCCAAAATAGCCTGCCAGTTTCAGGCTCTTCCTTCTCAGGTTCTGCACTTCGGCATAGTTCTCGGCTCCATAGTGGTAGCCAATGATGTTCTCTAAGCCGGTCAGGTAACCCAGTATGATGGATATGAAGATGTAGGCGATATAGGTGATGGCGCCATAGGCGGCTACGCCGTCCTCGCCTACCAGCCGCATAAGTTGCAGGTTGTAGAGTACCGAGCAGAGTGGAACGGACAGCTCTGTTATCATTTCCGACGCTCCGTTGAAGCAGATGTGAAGCAACGCACGCCAATCCCACACGGGTTTCCGCATGCGCAGCAGGCTCTTGTTGGGCGATAGCAGGTACAGCAGCGGACCTATGCCGCCTATGGTGCAGCTAACCACCGTTGCCCATGCGGCTCCGGCTACACCCATCCCGCATACGCCTATGAAAAGCAGGTCTAAAACAATGTTGGTCAGTCCTGCTATTAGTGTGAACCGTAAACCGAGTTGTGGGCGTTCTGCTGTTATCAGTAGCGACTGGAAGATGTTTTGCAGTATGTAGGGGATAATGCAGAGCATGAAGGTGCGCCCGTAGACGACACACAGGGGCAGCAACTGCTCGCTGGCTCCCATCAGGCGTGCCAGTTGGGGCATATAGGCAATTCCCGCCAACGTGGCTATCAGTCCTATGGTGGCCGATGCCAGTACAAGGAGGCTGAGCAGACGGTGCGCCCGCTCTTTCCGGCCTCGGCCTAACAACCTCGACAGGTAGGCGGCGCCGCCAGTCCCGAACATCAGACCTAACGATGAGCACATCAGCGGAAACGGCATCACTATGTTGACTGCCGCCAATGCATCCTTCCCTATCAGGTTCGACACGCACAGGCCGTCTACCACGCCGTATATCGACGTGAACACCATCATGCCTATGGTGGGTAGGGTGAACCGCACTAACCGCTTGATGTTGAAGTGGTCCGATAGCTGTATGCCCATGCCTTAGCTGTTGGTTAGCTTTATTTCTACAACTCCGCCAGGATTTTTTACGGCTTCTTCCAACTCTTTCAGGTTGGAGGCTTTCCTGTAGCCGATGCCGTATGCCGAACACAAGGCGGCTATGTTGGTGTGGTGCGGGGTCACAAAGAAGCGCTCAAACTCTGCTACCTTGTCTGGTCCATCCATTTTCCGGAAAATTCCGCCTCCGTTGTTGTTAATAATGTATATCGACAGGTTGTTGGGGTATTCGTCGTTCCAAAGAGCGTTGCTGTCGTAAAGGAAGCAGAGGTCGCCCGTTATCAGGGTGGTTGGTGCCCCTCCGGCCAGGGCGGCGCCTATGGCGGTGCTAGTGCAGCCGTCTATGCCGCTCACACCACGGTTGGCGTAGAAGTGCAGACCTTTTGTGTTGTTCCACAGTTGGCCGTTGCGTACGCTGGTGCCGTTGCTGAGGTGCAGGTCGGTTTGGTCGGGTAGCGAAGTTATTATCGTGTTGAAGATGCCCACCTCGTTCCATTGACCATAGTGGCATTCCAGCTGTTTCTGGCATTCGGTGCTTCTTGTTTGCCAGCGCTTGGCGTAGTCGGCGTTTGCCGCTACCACTTGGTTCAGTGCTTTCAGAAACGGCTTGGTCTCGCAGGTGATTTGTTGGCTGATGTGTTGGAAGGTGTCTGTAATATTCTCTTCGAGGCCGACCTTCCAGGTTTGTTTGGCAGGGTGTTTTCTCAAGAACTGCTTGGCGCTTTTGCTGACTATGGCGCCGCCGGCCACGATCAGGAGGTCGGGACGGAAACCGTCGGCTTCGTTCGCTCCAACACTTTTAAAGGTCGGCTCTATGTTGTTCACGATGCCCGTGCCGTACCAATTCGACAGGTTCTCGGCTAAAACCGCAATTCCTTTTTGTGCGAGTTGGCAGACCAGACTGTTCAGTTCCGGGTCAGGCTGTTGGAAGCCTGCCAACAGCATTATATTGCCCTTGACCGGGATGTTGAGTGTTATTTGGGTCTCAAAAACGCGCTTTATGTCGTGCAGGTCGGGTTCAAACTCGCCAGTCTCGTAAAGCGGAACGTCGCACGGCACATTCAGGTGCACGGGGCCTTTTCTTCCGCTTGTGGCGGTGTTGATGGCTTCGTTAATTGTACGGTTGGCAAACCATTTGCCGTTGTCGTCAAGCCGCGTGGTCAAACTGTAGCTTTGTTTTACGATGTTCGCCAATAGCTGGTCCTGCCTGAGTGTTTGGCTGTCGGCTTGGTCTATCCATTCTTCGGGCCGGTCTGCGCTAATCACCAGTAGCGGTATCTCTTGGTAGTAGGCTTCTGCAATTGCTGGTGCCTGGTTCAAGACGGCGGTGCCCGACGTGCAGACAGTCGCCACACAACGGTTGCTCTTTTGCGCCATACCGAGTGCCACAAATGCGGCACAGCGTTCGTCAACCACCAGGTGGCAGCGTAGGCGTGGCTCGCGGTTCATGGCTATGCTGATGGGGGCATTCCTCGAACCTGGCGATAGCACTACGTCGGTTATGCCTTTGTCGGCGCACAGTTGGGCCAGGGCGGCTATGTTGCTATGTTTGGTCGTTTGCATTTGCCCGTCAGTGTGTTTTGTTGCTTCTATTGTTTGTCGTTAGGCTCCCCAAGAAAACGTTTCAGCGTTTCTATCTTCATTTGTGTTTCTTCCCATTCGGTCAGTGGGTCGCTGTCGGCTGTTATGCCGCCGCCTGCGTATAGGGTGGCACCGTCGGGGGTCAGCTTCATGCAGCGCAGGTTGACGTACAGCGCAAAGTGGAGGTCGTCGGAAATATGTCCGATGTAGCCGCTGAAGAATTCGCGGTCGTACCCTTCCTGGCTGGCTATTTCGTCGTAGCTGGCCTGCTTGGGTGTACCGCATACGGCAGGTGTGGGGTGTAGGGCCAGTAGCAGGTTGTCGGCTTTCTGCTCAACGGGCATTTTCATGCTTATGCGCGTGAGCAGGTGCTCGAGGTGACCGGCTTTGGTTGTTGTAACCGGAGTTACGTTTATGCTTGTGCAGTAGGGCTGTAGCGTCTTAACCACGTATTGCTCTACTATTTGTTGCTCTTCTTTGTTTTTCTCGTCCCATGGTGTCCCCTCGACGCGAAGGCTGCGGGTACCTGCCAGAGCAATGGTCTGCAGGTCTTGCCCGTTGCGGCTGAGTAGCAGTTCGGGAGTGGCGCACATCCAGATGCCTATTCCTGGCAGGTTGACCATGGCCACATAGGCTTGCGGATAGGCGGTTAGTAACTTCTGGAAGATGTCGGTTGCCTGTTGGTAGTAGGCGCCGTCTATCTGTTCTGGATGTGAGAATACCACTTTCGACAGAGTGCCGTTCTTAATTTTTCCAATGGTCTGCTCTATTTTTTTACAGTAGGTGGCACGGTCGACAGTCTGTTTGCTTCCCCCCTTTTCTGTTTTGGGGGCGGAAAGGCTTGGCAGTTGTGACGGGTCTAGCTCGCAATCGGCCGTAGTTATAGCTATGTCGGCCTTTATCAGGTAGTAGGGCGCGTTGCTTTTGAACGGAACCACAATGAAGCCGTCGTTGCCACTTATGCTGGCTGGTTGTTGCCTGGGGGTGAGTGGCGATGTTTGTATGCCGGCCTGCACTGGCGTGCCTGGTTTGCGGTAGCAGTAGAAAGGCAGATTCCTTTCTATGCCGGTTTGCATCAGTTCTTTTATTTGCATGTGACCAATCCTATTGTGGTTAATATGGCGAAAACCAGCATGTTTCTCGAACTTTCGCCAATAAGCACGTTCAGTGCCTTCCCCTCGCGTATGGCGCACATTTTGCGCCATGTTGCCATGTGTAATACAAGGTAGGGCGTCATTAGTGCCGTTATATAGAGTAGGGGAGCTACGGTTTCGCTCAAACTTAGGGTGCTTGCAAAGAGCAGCGAGGCTATTCCTACCAGATAGGCTGCCAGCCCGGTGCCCAAGTAAAAATAGCGGCCGAACGGCTCGCCGAGTTTGACGATGATGGTGCGCTTGCCGCTTGCCTTGTCGGTGTCGCGGTCGCGGTAGTTGTTCACAATCAACAGACAATTAATAGCCATTCCTACGGCTACCGACAGCCAGATGCCATAGTAGGGGCAGGTGCCAGCCTGCACGAAGCAGGTCATGCTGACGGGAACGACTCCGAAAAAGATGACGACGGCTATGTCGCCCCAACCGTTATACGAGAGCGGATAGGGGCCTGAGGTGTAGAGGTAGGCAAAAACGACGCAGGCTAGGCCTACCAGTATCAACTTCCAGGTGGTGAAGCACAAAATGCTTAATCCTATCAGGCAGGCTACGCCTACCACTATGCCTATGCCGGCCTTCATGGCTTTGGGGGTAATCCATCCTTGGGCGGTGGCTCGCATTGGACCCAGGCGCTCTTCGCCGTCACTTCCTTTCAAATAGTCTATCAGGTCGTTTATCAGGTTGGCCGCTATCTGCATCAGTACGGCAAATAACAGGCATATAAGTGCGGGAATGAGGCTGAAACTGTTCAGCGAGTAGGCTAGCGCGCAACCGACAACCACTGGTGTTACTGCTGCGGCCAATGTCTTCGGACGGCTGGCCAGCAACCAGGCCTTCGCGCTATTTGTTGCTACTTGTTCCATTTTCTTTCTTTTTTACAAAATTACGAAAATGCCAAATATTTTCCCTATCTTGTTTTATGTAATTAAATGTTTCGTCGTTTTATGATTGATCACCGTACTCTCGAGAATACTCTGAAACTGCTGAAGCTGTTGGCTTCTTCTAAGTACACGCCTGAGCGTGTTGCTGAAATATTGGATGTGTCGTCCCGGACGGCTTACCGCTATATTCAGACACTTAACGATGTCGGCTTTTACGTCCAGCGCGAAAATGGCTACTATTTTATTGCGAAAACCGACAAAGCCTATACCGACATTTCACAACTGGTACACTTTACGGAAGAGGAGGAAGGACTGGTGTACGATATTATGCAGGGCTTAAGCAGCGATGCGGTGGTGCAGCGTAACCTGAAGGCAAAAATGGCGGCTGTTTTCAACATCGACTCGTTGGCGATGTCGGTTACCGGAAGCCGCTCTCATTCGAATTTGTCGAAGGTGCTGTCGGCTATTAAGAAACACCATCGAATCTGTTTGAGGGACTATCGCTCCAGCCACTCTAACACGACGAACGACCGTGTGGTCGAGCCTTTTGAAATTATTGATAATTACAGCACTATTTGGGCTTTCGACCCTGGCGACAAAGCGAACAAGCAGTTCAAACTGTCGCGAACCAATCGTATCGATGAGTTGGAAGACCAACCCTGGCTGTTCGAGAAACTGCACCAGGCGGCCCCGGTCGATGTGTTCCGCTCTTCTGGACATGGTGAGGAGTATGACATCTGTCTTGAGATGGATACAATGGCACAAAACCTTTTGGTGGAAGAATTTCCGTTGACAAAGCCCCTTGTGAGAAAGGCTGGTGACAAGTGGCGGATTTCTGCTAAGGTATATAACCTTTATGCGGTCGGAAGGTTCGTTTTGGGACTGGTCGACCATGTGAAAATCATCGATTCGCCAGAATTGGTAGAAAATATTGAACAACGGTTGCAAAATCGCATGTAGATATGGCGTCTTTTTGACTTTTGTCAACAATTGGCTTTCTTTTTATGAAACGTATCTCAATCCTATTTCTTATATTTGCATAAAGTGAATTACTGAAATTTTTATGAACGACGGAGTTGTTATTATTCCTACATACAACGAAAAGGAAAACATTGAAAGTATTATTCGTGCGGTGTTCGGATTGCCTAAGCATTTCCATGTTTTGGTTATCGACGATGGTTCGCCCGATGGCACTGCCAATATAGTTAAATCGCTTCAAAACGAATTTGCTGGCCGGCTTCATATTATTGAACGGAAAGGCAAGTTAGGATTGGGTACAGCCTATATTACCGGTTTCAAGTGGGCTATAGAGAATAAGTACGATTATGTTTTTGAAATGGATGCTGACTTCTCCCATAATCCTGACGATTTGGTTAAACTGCATAAAGCGTGTGCCGAAGAGGGTGGCGATGTGGCTGTTGGTTCCCGTTACGTTAGTGGCGTGAATGTGGTGAACTGGCCTATGGGTCGTGTGCTCATGTCTTATTTCGCCTCTAAATACGTGCGCTTTGTGACCGGCCTCGATGTGGCTGATACTACCGCCGGTTTTGTTTGCTACCGCAGGCAGGTTCTTGAAACCATCGGCCTCGACGAAATTCGTTTCAAGGGCTATGCGTTCCAGATAGAGATGAAGTTCACGGCCTACAAGTGCGGCTTTGTTATTAAGGAGGTTCCTATCATTTTCGTCAACCGCGTGTTGGGCACTTCTAAAATGAGTGGAGGCATCTTCTCCGAGGCTTTGTTTGGCGTTGTAAGGCTCAAACTACGTTCCTTCTTCCGTAAATATCCGCAGAAAAAGGATGTGGCGTGATTTGTAAATCTCGATTTTTTTTCTAACCTTTGAATATAGACACATTATGTGATGGCTTTAGGCCGTATTCTATTTTATACAACTTTAATTCTCAAGTAAATGAAACCCGTGCTTATCTATAAGGCCAAGATTATTAACGAGGGGAATGCTTTTAAGGGGTCCCTCCTTATCGAAGATGGCAAGATATCTAAAATATTCAAGGACGATGTTCCTGAAAGTGTTAAGGCGAAAGCCGATATCATCGATGGTGAAGACAAATGGGTGCTTCCCGGGGTGATTGATACTCATGTTCATTTCCGAGATCCTGGTATGACACAGAAAGCCGATTTCATTACGGAAAGCCGTGCTGCTGTGGCCGGGGGTGTTACCTCTGTTATGGATATGCCGAACACGGTGCCTGCTACCACTTCTATCGCTTTGTGGGAACAGAAAACCCAGGAACTGGCTAAGAAGTCTTTGGTTAACTTCTCTTGCTACATGGGCGCTACCGACGACAATGTGGAGGAAATTAAGAAGATTGACCCTTCTAAGGTCTGTGGCCTTAAATTGTTTATGGGCTCTACTACGGGTAGCTTTGTGGTGACCGACAAACAGAAACTGGAGGAAATTTTCGCTAAGTCTCCTGTCCTTATCGCTACCCATAATGAGGACGATAATATGATTAAGGAAAACTTGGCCAAGGTAAGGGCCGAGTTGGGCGAAGACAAGCCTATTCCTATGTTCTACCACTCGGTTATCCGCAATTCCGACGCTTGTTACAAGTCTACTGCTGCGGCCATCGATTTGGCTTTGAAACACCATACCCACCTGCATGTGCTGCACCTTTCTACTTTGAAGGAGTTGGCGTTGTTCGAACGTATTCCTGATGCGCAGAAAGATACAATCACTGCTGAAACTACGGTCAACTACCTGTGGTTCGCCGACGAGGCTTACGAACGTCTGGGGGCCCGCATCAAGTGTTGTCCGTCTATTAAGAAGGGTAAGAGCCGTGAGGGCTTGCAAAAGGGTGTGGCCGATGGACTTATCGACACCATCGCTACTGACCACGCTCCTCATTTGTTGAGCGATAAGGAGGGCGATGCTCTGACTGCCGCTTCTGGTATTCCTTCTATTCAGCACTCGCTGCCTATGATGCTCGAACTGGCTAAGAAGGGCGCTTTCACTCGCGAACAGGTGGTTGAGAAAATGTGCCACAATCCGGCTAAGATTTTTGGTGTTGAGAAGCGTGGTTTCATCCGTAAGGGCTATTATGCCGACTTGGTGATTGTTTCTCCTAACACTCCTTATACTGTCGAGGCTAAAGACTTGCAGTACAAGTGCGGCTGGTCGCCTATCGAGGGTGAGAAACTCTCGTACAAGGTGGAAAAGACTTTCGTTAATGGTAACCTTGTTTACGACGAGGGTAAGTTTAACGAGGAAGTTAAGGGCCAGATTCTTTCTTTTGTGCGTTAATCAAAACTGCATACAAACAAAAAAAGGTTGTCCGTTTGGGCAACCTTTTTTTGTTGGATGTGTAAAAAATAAAAGGATGCGTTTTTACGCATCCTTTTATCATTATGTTTTAGTTGTTCTGTTCTGTCTGATTTTGTTCTGGTCGCTGTCCGTGCGGAGCGTGTGGCGCGTGTGGGTGGTGGTGGCGGTGTTCCGGACCGAAGTGCCCCTCTCTGCCATGATGCTTGTGCTTCTTGTCGAAGGCGTGGTGCCTTTGTAGGCGAACCGAGTCTTCTGGAGTGAACTTGTTGAGTAGTTTAGACGCTGGCGACAGCTTTTTAATTTCTATGTACAGGTCTGGATAGTACTCTTTGTCGCTGTTTTCGCTAAACCAATTCTTTATTTCAGTCTGTTTCTCTTTCATGAATTTGGCCTTGAATGGCGGAATCGGTCTTCTCATAAACTCGCCTCTGCATTCTTTCTTCATGTCGGGGCCTTGTTCGCCTTCAGGTCCATGGTGCCTCATTCCGTGTCTAGGCGGCATTGGTGGCATAGGCGGCATTGGCGACAAACTGTCGTTCTCGAATCTTCCCCTCAAACTGTCTAGTCTGGCGAATATAGAGTCGCTTGCTGCCAATACCGAGTCCATACGGGCTACATCCTCTTTGCTTATCTTGTGTACTTTTACGTCTCCTGTCAGTGTAATAACCTGTCCCATGAGTTTCGGGCTGAAAAGTTCCACATCGCCACCTGCCTTTACAAACAGTAGGGTTGTGTTGTCGCTAGTGTCAACCAGTGTAAGCCTTTTTCCTACCGGGTAGCTTACGCGTAACACTTTGCCGGTTACTTTCACGGTTTTGTCTACTAGTTGTTCTCCTTTTGCCTTTAATCTTGAGGGAGATATTTCTTTTTTACCACCATTGCAGGCAGATAGAGTTATAACAGCAGCTAATGCGGTTAATCCGATGATGCGTTTTTTCATATGTATTAAGTATTTTCCTAACACTCAAATTTAGTTAATAATTTTGGTATGAACAATTTGTGCACTTTGTAAAAGCGCTTTGATACTGCAAAAAGTTTCTATTCCGTTTTTTATATCAGAAATATGTCTGTTCGTAAACTAACCTGTTTGGTCTCTATTCCTGCAGCGTGTGTTAGAGCTTGTGGGCTGTTGCGTTTAGTCCCATGCAAAACTTGCTCTAGCTTTTCTCGCTCTTCCCTTTTTTCTTCTTGTTGCCTCTTCAAGTATCATAGCCGTCAGTTGGTAAAGTGTTAGGTCATACCGGAGTTTCATCTCCCAAAAGCATTTTCTTTAGTTTGAGCCTTTGGGTGTGAAATTTCTGAGTTTTGAGCAAGAACAATTATGTCTTCTCCTTTTTCAATATGACGATGATGCTCATAAGGAAAGAAAAAAGGTATATCATAAATTGAATTATGATATACCTTTGTATAAAATGTGCTTAATTAGGATTACTCACCCTTGATGGCTGCTACACCTGGAAGAACCTTACCTTCGATAGCCTCGAGAAGGGCACCACCACCAGTAGAGATGTAAGAAACCTGGTCAGCCAAACCGAACTTGTTGATACAAGCTACAGAGTCACCACCACCAATCAATGAGAATGCGCCTTCCTTGGTTGCTGCTGCAATAGCGTTAGCAATTGCCTTTGAACCAGCGGTGAAGTCGTCGCACTCGAACACGCCTGCAGGACCGTTCCAAAGGATGGTCTTTGCACCCTTGATGGCTTCTGCGAACTTAGCCTGGCTAGCAGGACCTGCGTCCAAACCTTCGAAACCATCTTCAATTGCACCTGAAGGGCATACCTTAACTTCTGCACCTGCCTTCAACGACATAGTGTCGAAATCGAATGCGTTGGTAACAACTGAGTCGGTACCAAGTACCAATTCTACGTTGTTTTCCTTTGCCATCTTCTGGATGTTAAGAGCCAAGTCGAGCTTGTCTTCTTCGCAGATTGATGAACCAACCTTGCCACCGTTTGCCTTAGCGAAGGTGTAAGTCATACCACCGCAAAGAACCAACTTGTCAACCTTGCTCATCAAGTTTTCGATGATGCCGATCTTGGTAGATACCTTTGAACCACCCATGATAGCTACGAATGGACGGTTGATGTTGTTAAGAACCTTGTCTACAGCCTTAACTTCCTTCTCCATCAAGTAACCGAGCATCTTGTTGTCTGCATCGAAGTAGTCAGCGATAACGGCTGTTGATGCGTGCTTGCGGTGTGCGGTACCGAATGCGTCGTTGATATAGCAGTCTGCGTATGAAGCCAAAACCTTTGAGAAGTCTTTCTGCTTTGCCTTCATTTCCTTCTTTGCTGCTTCGTATGCAGGATCTTCCTTATCGATGCCTACTGGTTTTCCTTCTTCTTCACCATAGAAGCGGAGGTTTTCCAACATCAAAACTTCTCCTGGCTTCAAAGCTGCAGCTTCAGCCTGTGCCTTCTGGCAGTCGTTAACAAACTTAACTGGAGCACCAAGGCGTTCTGATACTGCGTCTACAATCTGACCCAATGAGTATTTTGCTACAACCTGGCCCTTTGGCTTGCCCATGTGGCTCATGATGATCAATGAACCACCGTCTGCCAATACCTTCTTCAAGGTTGGAAGAGCACCCTTGATACGGGTATCGTCTGCTACTTTACCATCTTTCAATGGCACATTGAAGTCTACACGTACGATCGCCTTCTTGCCAGCGAATTTGTAATTGTCGATTGTCATATTAGTTTTTATTAATAATGAATTTGTTTATTCTTGGTAATGCCTCACAAATATACGTTTTTTGCACTATAATTGTGACTTTTTGCAAGCACTTTTATACCGCAATTTTACGTTTTTTTTACTTGTTTGCCTTTTGTGGTTTTGTCGTTTGTCTTTATTTGCCACTCAGGTACTTGTGCATCTCTGCGGCGGCCTTCCTGCCGTCGCCCATTGCGAGTATTACGGTTGCGCCTCCGCGTACAATGTCGCCTCCGGCAAACAGGGTTGGTATGCTACTCTGCAACTTGTCGTTTACGACGATGGTACCTTTGGCGCTGACTTCTAGTCCGGCTACCGAGTTTGGTACTATTGGGTTGGGCGATACACCAATGCTGACGATGACTACATCGACTGGCACGTCGATGATGCCGCCTTCTATAGCTACCGGTGAGCGTCGGCCGCTTGCATCTGGCTCTCCAAGTTTCATCTGCTGCAGGCGCATGGTGGTTACACGGCCTTTCTCGTCGCCGATGTACTCGATTGGGTTGTGGAGGGTCATGAACTCAACCCCTTCTTCTTTGGCGTGGTGCACTTCTTCCAAGCGGGCTGGCATCTCTTCTTCCGAACGGCGGTATACGAGCATTGCGCGCTCTGCTCCAAGGCGTAGGGCGGTGCGGACCGAGTCCATAGCGGTGTTTCCACCTCCTATTACAGCCACGTTCTTGCCTCGCAATACGGGTGTGTCGCTCTCTTTGGTGTTCGCGCTCATCAGGTTCACACGGGTCAGATATTCGTTACTGCTCATTATGCCGATGAGGTTTTCGCCCTTTATGTTCATAAAGCGTGGCAAACCTGCACCACTGGCTACAAACAGCCCTTTGAAATCTGCTTCTTCCAAGTCTTTGGTGCTGATGGTTTTGCCGACAATGGTGTTCTTCTCGAATTTGACACCCATCTTTTTCAGGTTGTCGATTTCTACGTCAACAATCTCGTTCGGAAGTCGGAAGCCTGGAATGCCGTATTTCAGCACTCCGCCAATTTCGTGGAGGGCTTCGAATACGGTTACCTCATAGCCGAGTTTGGCCATATCGCCGGCAAACGAAAGTCCGGCTGGGCCCGAACCCACTGCTGCTACCTTTATGCCGTTCTTTGGCGCTGTCTGTGGTGCCTCCATTTTGCCGCTGTTACGTTCGAAGTCGGCGGCAAAACGCTCAAGGTAGCCAATGGCTACTGGTTCTTTCTTCAGTTTCAATTTGTAGAAACACTGGCTTTCGCATTGCTTCTCTTGTGGACATACACGGCCGCATACGGCAGGAAGCGCGCTGGTCTGGCGCAACACTTTTGCTGCTTCCAGATATTCTCCACGCTCAATGTTTTTAATAAAACCTGGTATGTTGATGCCTACCGGACAGCCTTCCATACAGGTCGGATTAGGGCAGTCCATGCAACGGGTAGCCTCTTTTCGTGCCTGCTCTTCGGTCAGGCCCTGGTTTACCTCGTCGTAACTGCGGGCGCGTGTTTTGGCGTCCAACTCGTTCATTTTTACGCGTGGCGTGTTTGTACGGTCTTTTCCGCTAATGCTTTTGCGTAGCTGGTCGCGCCATGCTTCGTTTCTATCTTCTAATGCCATAAGTTCTCTTTTGTTTGGGTCCTATTCTGTCTGCCAGTTCCTTTTCTTGACGGTGGTCATGGGCTGGCCGTGTGGTGGAATAGGGCGTTTATTTGCCAATCTTGTAAAGGGCTGCTTTTTCCAACTCCTTGTATGCGCCCAAACGCATCATCATTTCGTCGAAGTCTACTTGGTGGGCGTCAAATTCAGGGCCGTCTACGCACACGAATTTGGTCTTCCCTCCTACCGTTACACGGCAGGCGCCACACATTCCTGTTCCGTCGACCATAATGGTGTTCAACGATGCTATGGTTGGTAAATTGTACTTCTTAGTCAGGAGTGAGACAAACTTCATCATAATGGCTGGGCCGATAGTTACGCAAAGGTCTACCTTCTCGCGGAGGATGACTTCTTCTACACCATTGGTAACCAACCCCTTCTTGCCTGCACTGCCGTCGTCGGTCATGATGATGACTTCGTCTGCCAGCTCGCGCATCTGTTTTTCAAGAATGATGAGGTCTTTGTTTCGGGCTGCAAGCACAACAATCACCTTGTTCCCTGCTTTCTTCATGCCCTCTACAATTGGCAGAAGTGGGGCAACTCCTACACCACCACCGGCACAGACTACTGTTCCGTAGTTCTCGATGTCTGTTGGCTTGCCGAGTGGGCCTACCAGGTCGGTAAGCTCGTCACCGACATTCAGGTCGGTCAGTTTGGTGCTCGATACTCCTACCCGTTGTGCTACCAGTGTAATGGTGCCTTTCCTCTCATCGGCTGAGGCGATGGTCAGCGGTATGCGCTCTCCGTTTTCTCCGACACGCACAATCACAAAGTTGCCGGGTTTGCGGGCTTTGGCAATAAGCGGTGCTTCTACCTCCAACTTTACCACGTTCTCCGAAAAGAATTCCTTGTCTACAATCTTGTACATTATATGGTTTGTATTTGTTTTTATTTTCTTCTCTGTGGTTTTGGCACGGTGGCCGTGCTATGGGTTCTAGTCCCCATTCTGCAAAATTACGGTTTTATTTTCTTTTTGCTTTATTCTTCGCTTATATTCCTGCACCTACTGCCTGTGCGGGGGCTGGTATTGCTGTGCGGAAGTGGACTTTTTGACCATTTATTTGCGGTGGCGTTGCCTTATTTTCTTCTTCATTCTCCTTTCACGGGCTAGTTGCTCGACGTTTATCTCGCTCCTGTCCCATTTGTTCAGCCCGTTTTTGTCCCACAGGTATTTCCGGGTCTCTTTAACCAGCATGTTCGAGAGTAGCAGCAACGACAGCAGGTTGGGTATGGCCATCAGTGCGTTCATGCAGTCTGCAATGTTCCACACTGCGCTCAAACTTAGTACGGATCCGACGAGTATGGCTATTACAAACACCACTCGGTACGAGGTTATCCACTTTTTGCCTCCCAGGTATTCTATGGCCTTCTCTCCGTAATATGACCAGCCGAGTAGGGTCGAGAAGGCGAAGGTGAACAGGCCTATGGTCAGCACCGTTGGACCCACTACCGGTATTGTGCCGAACACCGAGCGCATCATGGCCGTACCTGCCTTGAATTCTATTTCCGGGTGGGCTATCATACAACTTACTATTACTATGCCGGTCATCGCACAGATGATGACGGTGTCCCAGAAGGTGCCGGTCATTGAAACCAGGGCTTGTCTGACCGGATTCTTTGCTTTGGCGGCCGCTGCGACTATTGGTGCGGAACCCATGCCCGATTCGTTTGAAAAGAGGCCCCTCGATACACCATATCGGATGGTGTTGATCAGCATACCTCCGGTAAATCCGGCTCCGGCTGCTGACGGGTCGATGGCCGATGCTATAATCAGGTTTACCGCTGCCCCTATGTAGGCATGGTTGCAGATGATGATGTAGACGCAGCCTATGATGTAGAAAATGGCCATGAAGGGCACTATCAGTCCGCACGCCCTCGATATGCTCTTTACGCCTCCCAGCATAACGCTTCCGACCAGTAGGGTGGTTACAAGTCCGGTCTTCCAGGTGTCGATGCCGAAGTCTGTCTGCATAAGGTCGGCTACGGCGTTGGCTTGTACCATGTTGCCTATGCCGAAGGTGGCTATTGCGGTGAAGACGCAGAACAAGACGGCGAGCCATTTCATTCCTAGCCCTCTCTCTAGCGCGTACATTGGTCCGCCAAGCATCTCTCCGTTCGATGTGCGTACCCTGAACTTTACGGCCAGTAGTCCTTCGCTATATTTTGTAGCCATACCTAGCAAGCCTGTCAGCCAACACCAGAATACGGCTCCCGGACCGCCTAACGCTATGGCGGTTCCTACTCCTATCAGGTTGCCTGTGCCTATGGTCGCGGCTAGAGCTGTCGCTAGTGCCCTGAAGGCGCTGATGTCGCCCGATTTGCTCTTGTCTTTCGTGAAAGTGAGCTTTATGGCTGTTAGAATGTGGCGCTGTGGAAAATGCAGCCTGATGGTCAGGTAGATGTGGGTGCCGACCAAAAGTGCTATCAGGGGCCATCCCCATAGCAGTCCGCTTATCTCTTCTGTTAGTTTTGCGAAGTTTTCCAATTTTGAGTGCTTTTTGTTGTATGATGTTTACTCTCTGTAATCTTCCAGGTGGTTAGCCCATTCCGGATTTTTCCTAATGGCATAATCCATAAACTTGAAGTAGAAGTCTTCTCGACTGTTGCTCCTTTTCATGTGGATTAGTTCCTGCGCTTCTGTCGCGGTGAACCCTACTTTTACAAATCCGCTAGAGTCTAATTGCAACGGGTCTATCTTTCCTTTCAAGGGCCTGTTTTCGGTCTGTTTGCTCATCTGTTCCTCTAACTGGTGCAGGCGTTCTATGTCTGTTGCCGACAAGGCCTCTTGGTTGGAGGGGGTTAGCAGGTCGGGTAGCGCAAACCTTATAATCGCAAGAAGGATTATCAGTACCATAAGTACGATAATCCCTCGTCGTTCTGTTTTTGTATAGTAGAGAAAATCTTTCCACATGGGGCGTTAAAGCAGGTAGAGGCATTTTTCGATGTTGAGACCGCAGTTTCTGTCGTGTTTCGACTTGCTGATCAGTACCATCTGCCTTACGGCGTTCATGGCGTGCTGGGTGCTTACTTTCAGACTGTCGCCTTTCTGCAAATGTCCGATTAATACGGCCGAGAAGGTGTCGCCAGTGCCGGGGAAGTGGGCGTCTACATAGTCGAATGTTATGACGAAGCGTCCTTTGTTCACATGGTTGTAACCTATGACGCAGTCTTTGCCGTTTATGCGCATGCTGGTTATTAAGGCCGACTTGGCCCCTATTTTCAGCAGGTCGTCCAGCATTTCAACCGCTTCTTCCTCGCTGCATCCTTCTTCCTTGTATTGGTGGCCTGTCAGGTAGGCGGCTTCTGTGTAGTTGGGGTAGATGAGGTCGGCTACGGCTATCATCTCCTTCATCACTTCAATGCGGCTTTCTTCTATCCCGTTATATAGCCGGCCCTCGTCGCCCATTATCGGGTCGAAGTAGATAGTGGTGCCTTGGGCGGCTTGCTCTTTGCAATACTCCTTGACCAGTGTGGCCTGACGTTGCGACACGATGAAGCCGGCCGCTATTGCGTCGAATTTGAAGCCCAGTTCTTTCCAAATGGGGAAGACGCCTTCTATATAGTCGGTCGTTTCCATTATGTTGAACTTTCCGTACTCGAATGGGTTCGATACCAGTGCGGTGGGCAGGTTGTATACCGATATGCCGTAGTAGGAGAGTATGGGCAACATGGCGGCTGTCGCTACTTTTCCGTAGCCTGGCATGTCGTTTATAAGGAGTATTTGGCTCATTGCTATACTTTATATCTTTCTGCAAATTTACGCTAAATTAGGCATTATAACCTAATAATAGGTGTATTCATTGATTTCCCCTTCTACGGTTACCCCTCCTTTTATTTTGTGCCTCAGGGTTTTATTGTCGTATTGGTCGTAGTTGGAGTATTCAATGTCGATTAGGGCTTCTGTTTTTTCTTTGTTGCCGTTGTAGTGGTAGGTCGCAGTTTTGTTTCCGCGATTGTCGTTCTCGTAAATGAACAGTTCTTGCAGCGTGCCGTTCAGGTACACCCTTTTGCCGGTCTGCATTCCCCACGCGTTGTATTTGGTTTCAGTGGTGTGGGTGGTGTCTTTCCCGTTGCTTTTTGCCCAAGCGGTAAGTCGGCCATCTTTGTCGTAGGTGAAATCTTCCTTTTTCGAGAGCACCTGGTTTTTGTAGATGGTCATTTCGCTCACGTTGCCCTTTTTGTCGTAGGTGTACGTTGCGTTAAGTGTTTTTTCTTTGTCTTTATATTCCGAGGTTTGTTTTCTCCCCTTCTTGTCGTAGGTGAACGCCCAGGTGCTGAGGGTGTCTCCTTGTTTGCCAAACTTTACTGAACGTACCAGCCGACCCTTCTTGTCGTAGGCGTTGTCGGTCTTGGCCGTTTCTTCTCCGTTCTTGTTGTAGGTCTTTTCTTCAAGGACTTTCCCTTTAGGGCCTACTTTGCTTTTGGTCCTTCCGGTTGTCTCATGGTTCCGGTTGAAGGTGCTTGACTCGGTTTTGTTCCCTTTCTCGTCGAACAGGGTCAGCCGTTTCAGGTAGTCTTTTACCAGAGTGTCGTTAACGGTCTTGACCTCGTATTGCGCATAGCTCTTCACCTTCCCTTTCAACCCCATTTTCTGAACGTCGTTCATCTGTATGGTTTTGTCTGCGTAGCCGTTTGTGCAGTAGCAGGCCAGTGCCAGAAGAAGGTAGAGTGCTTGTTTCATGGTTCCGGGTCAACTTTCTATTGAACGTAGCTTTTCGTTTACTTTTTCTTCGTAGTTGGAGCCTGGCCCTTTCGACTCGCCAACAATGCGGTGGCACGGTGTGATGAGTGCCAGCGGATTGGTGCTGATGGCGGCTGCTATAGGCCGGACCGATTCCTCTTGGCCGATGTGGATGGCCAAATCGCGGAAGGTCTCTGTCTTCCCGTAGGCAATGCCGTTGAGCGCACTCCAAACTTCTTTTTGGAAATCTGTCCCAATCAGTTCTGTCTTCAGGTTGAACGAGGTGCGCTTGTGGTTCAGAAATTCCGTAATCTGTTTGCCTGCCTCTTCCAACAGGGGCGAGTTCCCTTCTATGAACTTTTCTTTCGACAGGCGCTGGAGGCGGTGCTCGATGGCTGTGCGTTTGCTATGTTTGGCCCATACGCAAAGGCACAGTTTCCCTTCGTGGTCACCTAGCAACATTTCTCCAAACGGGGTCTTTATTCGTTGGGTTTTAATATTGTTTACAGACATTATAGGGCGGGGTTGTATTCTTTTTTTGTGATGTCGTTATTTATCGGATTTTGACCAACGCCCAGAATGAAGTGGTGGCAAAATTCCTGATGTAAGGAATGCTGGCAAACCATTTCCACATTTTGCGTGGGTTCAGTCCGAATTTTTGCTTGTAGTGTGGATTGATGAACCAGTAAAGTTCTTCGCAGGTTTCGAACCCGGTTTCGCTTGACAGACGTTTGAACAGTTCTGGCGTCATTTGTGAACGCACTATGCTGAGCAGTTCGTTTATACGGTCTTCCGGTTCTCCGCTTTTGGTCAGAATCCATTTGTAAAGACAGGTAGGTAGCAGGTGTAGGAAAGGAAGCTGCGACAGCTTGCTGCTGCAGATTTGCTGGTGGCCGCCGTAAGGCATCTGCCAGACAGGGAAGGCGAAAAAGAGCAGACCGTCTTTCTTCAAGTAGCATTTCGCATTCTCGAAGAAACTCTTCTTGTATGGGGGCTCAATGTGCTCTATTACGTCGTGGATAAGTATAATGTCGTAGCGCTCTTCTTCGCTCTCAGGCTTTTTTGCCGTAGTGAAATCAAGGCACTCGAACTTTGCCGGCGAACCTTTGGTGTTAAACTCGGCATAGAACTTTTCCGCATTCTCAATTTTTGCGGTGTCAATGTCAAGACCATAAACGGTGCATCCCAACTCCGAGAAGGGGAGCAGGTTGCCGCCCTCTCCGCATCCAATTTCAAGCACGCGTTCGGTGCCAGTCAGTTTTCTTTGTTGGTTTAAATAGTCTATATAGAAGTTTCTGGCTGTGTTTGCCAACTCTATGAAGTATTGTTTGCGGTCTTGATGTCTTTTCTGCATTTTAGTGGTATACTTAAATTCTCGTTAAAATTACAAATTAATTGTCACAACCAGTCTATTATCCTTTTGCTATTTGTCTTTTTACATTATTTCTCTTTATTTCTTTCTTCTTAAACGATATTTTTTGTAATTTAGCGACCAATTTGATGAAAAATATAAAAAGAAAACAAAATAAAATTTATCACATCTAAAGTAAATGGCAACATTAGAGAAAATTAGAAGCAGAGCCGGATTGCTTATCTTTACTTTGGCTTTTGCGTTGCTTTGTTTCGTTGTTGGCGACTTCTTGACCAACTCAACTTCCCTGTTCCGTCAGCGTCAGAATGTTATAGGTTCTGTTAACGGAGAAGAATTATCACGTGAAGAATTCGAAAGCAGCTATCGTCAGCTCGCTGAAATTTCTAAACTTCAACAGCGTTCCAACAACGATGACGCTACTCTTCGTGCTGGGGCATGGGAAAACTTCAAGCAGAGGTCACTCCTCAATGCTGAGGCTGAAAACGATGGTCTTGTTGTTACTGCTAAGGAATTGACCGATGCCACTATCGGCAACAACCCTCATATGCTCCTTATTCGTAGCGGCCTTTTCACTAACCAGCAGGGTATGTTCGATAAGAACATTGTTAGTCGCCTTATCGATGACGTTAACCGTGACCCTAATACTATTCAAGATCTGAATCAGCGTAACCAGTTCATTGAAAGACAGCAGTCTAAACGCAACTTGTGGATGTATATGGAGAACACCATCAAGAACAGCCTGATGTCTGACAAGATTGGTGCTATTTTGGCTAATGCAATGTCTACTCCTAAGGCCGAGGCCGATTTCTTGGCTTCCCTCAGTGGTAAGGAATACGATGCAGTGGTTGCTCGCAAACTTTACGCTGATGTGAATGATGCTGATGTTCAGCCTACCGAGGCCGAGTTGTTGGCTTACTATAATAAGGTGAAGGATTACTTCTTCAAGAAAGAGGGCTACCGTAATATGGATATCCTTATTATCCCTATCCAACCTTCAGCTCAAGACCTTAAGGAAGGACAAGACAATATGGACTCGCTCCGTGCTCAGTTGAAGAATACTACCGACGAGGAACAGCTCCGACTCCTTTTTGAAAGCGCTTCTGAAAAGAATTACCAGTATATCAACGTCTTTATCAAGCCAGATAACTACGACCGTGCTTTCACCGAGTTTGCTAAAAACGCTACTGCTGGTACTGTTTCTGAAGTTGTTACCGACCAGAGCCAGAAACTTTACAAGGTTGCTAAGTGTTTGGCTAACCCTGTTAATCGTCCAGACTCTGTCCGTTTCAGCCTTATCGCTATTCAGGAGGCCGATTCTGTTGCTTCTCAGCGTCGCGCCGACAGTGTCGTTGCTGCTGTTCGTGGTGGTGCCGACTTCGCTGCTTTGGCTGCTAAACTCTCTAAGGATACAAGATCTGCTGACAAGGGTGGTGACCAGGGCTGGATTCAGGAAGGCTATGTATCTCTCCCTAAGTTCGACGAAAAGACTTTTGGTGGCAAAAAGGGTGATGTCTTCACTGTAAGCAACGGCCCAGTTTGCTTCGTTGTCAAGGTTACAGATCAGACTGCTCCTATCAAGAAGGCTAAAATCACTATTTTGGCTACCCGCATCGAGCCTAGCTCTGCTACTATCGACAGCCTCGACCGTGTTGCTAACGACTTCTCTGTAAACAATAAGACTGCTGAAGAGTTCGTGAAAAGTGCTGCTGAAAAGCACATGACTATCCGTCCTTTGCAGCACCTTACCAAGGGTCAGCCTACTACTTATGTGTTGCCAAACTCTCGCGCTCTCATCAAGTGGGCGTTTGAACACAAGCAGGGCGACGTTTCTGAGGTGTTCACCGAAGTGCCTGAATTCTACATCGTAGGTGCTCTGACCGAAGTGGTTGAAGACAAAGATGGTATTCTTCCTTTCGAAAGCGTGAAGAACGAAGTTACTGAAGCTGTTATCAAGCAGAAGAAGGCTGATAAGCTGATTGCTGAACTCAATGGCAAGGCTTTGGCTGAAGTAGGTACTATTGATACTGCTAAGGCTGTACGCTTCTCTTCTAACTACGTTGAAAAGTTCGGTAACGAAACCGGTTTGGTTGGTGCCATCGTTTCTGCTAAGATGAACGAACTTTCTAAGCCAGTTAAAGGTAACTCTTCTGTGTTCGTTTTCCAGAAGATTGCTGAACGCGACTCTCAGATGCCTGCAACTGACAAGGCAAATCTAGACCGCACTATCCAGACCTCGGTTGGCCGTTCTTTGATTGAGGCTCTTGAAGATAAGGGCGATGTTGAAGACAACAGCTACAACTTCTTCTAATTCCCGATATTTCTGGAATATAATATAAGGATGGAGTAGGGGTGAATTTATTTCGCTTCTACTCTTTTCTTTCGTTATAGTTTTATTTCCTGTTTTCATTATGAAACAACTTTTGGGTATGACGCTGCCTCAACTGAAGGAGGTGGTTACTTCTTTGGGTATGCCTGCTTTTACGGCCAAACAGTTGGCCGACTGGCTGTACAAGAAGAAGGTGTCTTCTATTGCCGATATGCTTAACATCTCGAAGGTAAACCGCGAAAAACTGGCCGACGGTTACGAGGTTGGCTGTGTGCCCCCTTCCGATGTCAAGGAAAGTGTCGACGGCACTAAAAAGTACCTTTTCCCTGTCGGTAATGGCAAATACATCGAGTCGGTTTACATACCCGATAAGGATAGGGCTACGCTTTGCGTCTCGTCGCAGATTGGCTGTAAGATGAACTGCCTGTTCTGTAATACGGGCAAGCAGGGCTTCTCGGGACAATTGTCGCCGGCCGACATCCTTAACCAAATTCAGTCTATTCCCGAAACCGACAAACTTACTAATGTCGTGTTTATGGGTATGGGCGAGCCGATGGACAATGTCGACAACCTGTTGCAGGTGCTCGATGTGCTTACGGCTGACTATGGCTATGCTTGGAGTCCAAAACGCATTACCGTCTCTTCTGTCGGTCTTGTTCCCGGGCTAAAGCGTTTCCTTACCGAGTCGTCGTGCCATCTGGCTATTTCCCTTCATTCGCCTTTTGCTGACGAGCGTTTGAGGCTGATGCCTGTTCAAAAGGCCTATCCGGCGGCCGATGTGCTTGACCTTATACGTAAATTCGATTTTACCGGTCAGCGCCGTATCTCTTTCGAGTATATTGTCTTCAAGGGGGTTAACGACTCTGCTGAACATGCCGACGAGCTGAAACGTATTTTGCGGGGATTTCCTTGTTTGGTCAACCTGATTAGGTTCCACAAAGTTCCGGGCGTTCCGTTAGAAGGGGTAAACCAGGCGGGTATGCTTGCTTTTGAGTCGATGCTTCTAAAACGGGGCATTAATACGACAATCCGCCACTCTCGTGGAGAAGATATTTGGGCCGCTTGCGGTTTGCTTTCTACTATGAAGCAGAACCAAGAGGCTGACAATTTATAACTAACTTATTTTTGATAGCATGAAAAAAATTCTGATAGGTGCGGCAACTGCTTCGATTTTGGCTTTGTCCGCTTGCTCGGGCGACGGGCGTTTCCTTCCAACGGTTACGGGTTCTACTTACGATTTGTTGGTGGTTGGGGCCGACTCTGTTTGGAACCGTCCTTCGGGTCGTATTGTCGACTCTTTGTTTTCTAGCCCGATGCCTGCGCTTCCTGAAGATGAGCCTTTCTTTAAGGTTATCCACTTGAAGACTGCTGAGTTCGACGCTACCGTTAAAACAGCACGTAACATTGTGTTCTACGAGGTCGACCCTTCCCGTTATACCAAGGGCTCTCTCAATTATATCAATAACTACTTTGCCAAACCGCAAGCTGTGGCGAAAATTACGGCTCCGAACGAGCAAGTTTTGGCTGCTTTCGTGAAGGAGAAGGGCGACGAGTTGCGCCGTTACTTCATAAATGCCGAGGAAGGACGCGCACTGAATTATTTCAGCAGTTACCAGAATCTTAACTTCAGCCGTGTTATACAGAAGAAGTTTGGTGTCGACATCCTTGTCCCTGCCGACTTGAACAAGATGCGCGACACGACCGGCTTTGTCTGGATGTCGAACGGCAACCTGAATGTGAACCAGAATATGGTGGTTTTCACCTCGCCATACCGTTCTGTCGAGGACTTTTCTCCAGAACACTTGGTGGCTGTGCAGGATTCCTTCACAAAACTCTACATCCCTGGTCCGTCAGAGGGCTCGTATATGAAACGCCTGCCGATTATACCGCTTACATCCGAAGTGTTGTACTCCAAGAACTCTGATTATTGTGTCGAGGTTCGTGGTAGGTGGCATTGTCCGATCGATGTGATGGGTGGCCCGTTTGTTTCTCGTAACTACCTTTCAGCCGATCACCGCAACATTGTTACCGCAATGGTCTTCTTATACGCTCCAGGACAGGAAAAACGTAACCGCTTGCGCATGTTAGAGGCTGCCGCTGGTTCGCTGAAGGTTAAGGTCGCTGCTCCTGACTCAACTGCGGCGAAATAACCTTTGATTGCCCTTTGCAATAGGATTTATGTCCTTTTTGTTTTAATTTTGCATAAATTGTGCGTGGTCTGTGAACCACTCGTTCTAATACATTTTCTAAATGGAAAACGGTAAGTTAAAAGTGGGTATTACCCAAGGTGATATAAACGGTATCGGTTACGAGGTTATCATCAAAACCTTGATCGATAACCGAATTCTCGATTTTTGTACTCCAATTGTTTATGGCTCGTCTAAAATTGCGGCATTCCACCGTAAAACATTGGGTATTGACGATTTCAATCTGAATGTGATTAACTCTGCTGCTGATGCGAATCCGCGCAGGGCGAACATCATCAACTGTGTTGACGACGAGGTTAAGGTCGACCTTTCAAAATCGACTCCCGAGGCTGGTAAGTCTGCCTTTATGGCGCTTGAACGTGCTACCGACGATTTGAAGGAGGGCCTGATCGATGTCTTGGTCACTGCCCCTATCAATAAGAAGAACATCCAGTCCGATGCGTTCCATTTTCCAGGACATACTGAGTTTTTGGAACAGAAATTCGCGTCGGGTACTCATGGACTGATGCTTTCGGTGTGCGACGTTATGCGTGTGGCGATCCTTACTGGACATTTGCCACTCCGCGATGTGTACCGTTATATCAATGTCGACAATATTGTTGAAAAACTCGAAATTTTCAACCAGTCGCTTAAGTCCGACTTCGGTGTTATGCGTCCGCGTATCGCAGTTCTGGGTCTGAACCCACATGCTGGCGATAACGGTTTGCTCGGTACCGAAGAGCAAGATGCCATCATTCCTGCCATTAAGAAGGCTAACGAGAATGGCATTCTCGCTTTTGGACCATATCCGCCCGATGGCTTCTTTGGCGCTGGTAGCTTCAAGAGTTTCGATGGCGTTCTGGCTATGTACCACGACCAGGGCTTGGTTCCTTTCAAGGCTCTGTCGATGGAGCAGGGTGTTAACTTTACGGCCGGATTGCCGGTTATTCGTACGTCGCCCGACCATGGTACAGCATACGATAAGGCTGGTATCGGTAAGGCGTCGCCCGACTCTTTCCGTCAGGCGCTTTATTTGGCTTGCGATATTTACGAGAACCGTATCCGTTTCGAGGAAGCCTCTAAAAATCCGCTGAAAAAGCAGAAAGAGGACCGTAATGCCCGTCGTAACAGCGACCGCACGGTTCTTCCTGATAACGATGCTGACGATGCTTTGTCTGAATTGGCGCTCGATTAATGATAATGGTAGGTCTCTTAATTTGTTTTTGCCGTGTTAAGTGCTTCTGAACTTCAGCAAGTAAAGCAACGCTTCGGTATTATTGGTGTTGACGAAGGCTTGAACAGAGCTATCGATGTGGCTGTTCAGGTTGCCAATACCGACCTCTCGGTGCTTGTTACTGGTGAAAGTGGTGTGGGTAAGGAAAATATTCCGCGTATTATCCATAACTACAGCGCCCGTAAGCACAGCACGTTTATTGCTGTGAACTGTGGCGCTATTCCCGAGGGTACTATCGACTCTGAACTCTTTGGCCATGAAAAGGGCGCTTTTACTGGTGCTATTTCCGACCGTAAGGGATATTTCGAGGAAGCTAATGGGGGCACCATTTTCCTCGATGAAATTGGCGAAATGCCAATGGCTACGCAGGCCCGACTTTTGCGTGTGCTTGAGGCCGGCGAATTTATTAAGGTGGGTTCCTCAAAGGTTTTGAAAACCAACGTCAGGGTTATTGCCGCTACTAATGTCAATTTGCCTAAGGCTATTGAAAACGGCCGTTTCCGCGAGGACCTTTACTACCGCTTGAATACGGTGCCTATCTACATTCCGCCGTTGCGCGACCGTAAGGTAGACATCCCGATGCTTTTCCGCAAGTTCGCGGCTGATTTTGCCGAGAAAAATAAAATGCCGGGGGTTCGGCTCACCGACGACGCACAGCAGTTGCTGATGCAGTTCTCGTGGCCGGGCAACATCCGACAACTTAAAAACGTGGCCGAGCAGATTTCTATTCTCTCCGAGGCTAGAGAGGTGACGGCCGATATGTTGTTACCTTACATTAAACCGCTTTCGCAAGAGCGCTCGCTGGTCCTTGTTGACGATAACGCTGGCTCGGCGGCTGGTGCTAATGGTGGCAAATGGACTGAAAGCGAACGTGAGGTGCTCTACCAGATTCTGTTCGATATGCGGAAGGAGATTAACGACCTGAAACAGTTGTTGAACAAGGCTGTGGGGAAGACTATTGTACCCGAAACGGACGTCGATGTCGACCTCTCGCGCTTCTCTACGCTGCATCCTGCCGAAAGCCTGCATTTTAGTTCTGGCGAATCTAATACCGATTCGGGAACTGTTGCACCTTCTGTCGTCGTTAATAACGGCTTCAGCTCTTCTTCTAAAATCAACAACAACGCTACGGTCGATACCGATGTGTTCCTCGAACCTGAAAACCGCACTATCGAGGAAATGCAGAAGGAGATGATTAAGAAGTCGTTGGAAAGGAATGGTGGAAACCGTAAACTGGCTGCCGACGAACTCAAAATTTCGGAACGCACCCTTTACCGTAAGATAAAAAAATTTGGTCTTGATATATGAAACGCAACTTATTCTTCATTGTCGTTTTACTCTTTATAGGGTTGTCTTCTTGTATGGTCTCTTACAAGTTCAATGGCACTTCTATCGATTATACTAAGATTAAAACTATTTCTGTAACCGACTTCCCTAACCAGGCGTCTTTGGTTTATCCTTCTCTGGCGCCTAACTTTAACGAAAAACTGAAGGATGAGTATTCTAGTAAGACTCGCTTGAAGTTGGTTCCTCGTGATGGCGATTTACAGGTGTCTGGAGAAATTGTCAATTACGAACTTATTCAGATTGGCGTCAATACGGCAGGTACTTCTACAAAAACCAAATTGCAGATTACCCTTAATGTGCGTTTCGTGAACAAGCAGAATCCTAGCGAGAACTTTGAACAGCGTTTCTCTTCTTATCAGGAATTCTCGAACGAACAGACTATCAACCAGGTCCAGGATGAACTGAACGAACAGATTATCGAGGATCTGGTCAACCAGATATTTAACCGCACGGTTGCTAACTGGTAATTAGACTGCTATATGACCATTTCTGAACTGAATAGGCTGGTCGCCAACCCGGGTCTGGTTAACAGGTCGCATTTCTCTGACTTGCAGAAACTGATCGACGAGTATCCGTATGTCTCTGCGTTCAGGTTGCTGTATCAGAAGGGATTGGGTAACGAGCACGATGTTATCTGTGATGCCGAACTGCATCGTACTGCATTGTATGCTCCCAACCGTAACCAACTCATGCTTCTTTTGGTCGATAAACGGGAAGAAGAACTGTCAACTCCTGCTGTTGCTGCCGAAAAAACAGAGCCTGTTGTTGCTCCGTCTAAGCCTGAGGCCAGGGTGAAGAGGATATCTTCTCTTGCTCCTACCCAGCCTGCTGCTGGCTCGACGACGGCCGGGGCCGATGACCCCGATGTGGGCAGTGCGTTGCGCTTTGGGGCAGAGGTCGATGCCTTTTTGTCGCATTTCGAGGCTGCACAGGCAAAAAGGAAGGCAGAACAGAGTGCCGCTGCCAGTGCTCCGCTGAAGGTGCAGAACACGGTTGCTTCTGACGACGACGATGACGACAATGTGCCTTCTGGCGCACAAACCGAGAGGGTTGATTCGAAGCCTTCTAATGAGTTTTTTACCGAAACTCTGGCCAAAATTTACATCAAGCAGGAAAAATTTGACAAGGCGATTAATATTTTCGAACAACTCTGCTTGAAATATCCAGAAAAAAGTGCTTACTTTGCAGAGCAAATCCGATTTTTGAAAAAATTGATAAAGTATTTATAATGTATTACATTTTAACTGGTTTGATCGTATTCGCTTCCATCCTTATGGTTGCTATAGTACTTGTACAGAAGTCTAAAGGTGGAGGTTTGGCAGAAAATTTCGCAAAGGGTAATGACTTTGCTGGCGTTAAGCAGACTACCGACATCGTTGAAAAAATCACTTGGTTCTTGATGGGCTTCATCGTTGTCCTGAGTATTATTACTTCAATTACCGGTGCTTCAGAGGCTACTGAAAGTGTGCAGAAATCTGAGGTTCAGTCTACTTCTACTGCCCTCCCAGTTAACCCAGGTGTTGAAGGTGCTAACGCACAGCCTGCTGCTCCTGCAGCTCCTGCTGAAACTCCTGCTCAGTAATTCTAACAAAACAAGATTTGAACCATATAAATGTGTCGTGGGTTTCCTCGGCACATTTTTTTTAAATACCTCTTGCTCTGTAGACTTCTTTCTCTTAATTTTGAGCTACAATTGCTAAGTATGTTTTTTTCTTGCCAATTGTTCGGATGTTGTATATTTGATTAATTCATCTCTTATATGATTTGGATTCTCTTCTTTGTGGCCTTTGTCCTCTCTTGGGCAATTGCCCGTTATGTCAGACGTCGTGCAATCGCTTCTTATCAGAAAACGCACAATGTCCCTCAAAACCATCCTGTCCGTATCTTGCCCGAAGGTGCGGGGCTTTCCATCGTTGCCACATGGTTCTTTTCTTGCGCGTGTCTCACGGTCTTCACCGATTTTATGCCGTTTGAATTGTTTATGGCAATGGTGCCTGGTTTGTTCCTTGTTGCTGCTATTGTGTTGGACGAGTATAAACATTTCCCTTCCTATTTCCGAATGGTTGTACAAATGGCTTCTGTCGCGTGCGCCATGTATATTTTGGGCGGGGTAAATGCTCTTACTGTTGGCGGTTTTATATGGAATACCAACATTTCTGTCATTGTCATGAACGTTTTGTCGTTCTTGTTGTTGACCTGGTTTATCGATGTTTTCCGATTTTATGATGGTATCGACGGAAAGGAGGGAAATCTGGCTGCTGTATCTATTGCTATCTGTGTCGCTGCCATTGTATTCGCTCCTGTCTCAAACCCTATCTTTTTCCTGATTCCGTGCATCGCAGGTTTCCTTACTAGAAACTGGTATCCTGCCCGATACCTGATGGGTGATGCGTGCGCTTCTTTTTTGGGTTATGTTTTTGCAGTTATGGGCGTCTATTTTCAGAGTGACCATTTGGTGGCTGGTTCTGTGATTTCCAATTCCAATCCAGATGTGAATGGTATACCGTTCTTTGCGTATATGATTATATGTTTCGTCCCTTTCTTCGATGTCACTTACACTTTGCTCCGTCGCATTATCGCAGGCGATAATTTCAGAGTGCCCACTAAAAACCATCTGTACCAGCGCATGCTTTATTCCGGATGCTCGCACAGAAAGGTGATATTTACACAATTGCTGCTTTCCGCTTTGATGCTCGTCTTGGCACTCATATACCGTTTCTTCTCCGATGTAGCTGAAGTGGCTGTTTTCCTTGGGGCTGACGCGCTGATTATTATGGGCGTTTACGCATTGTGGGTTGAGGGCAGATACCCTTATGTTCCAGAAAAAAAAGAAAAAGCCTGATTGCTTATGGCGAAGTATAAGTTTGGACTTGCTTTGAGTGGTGGCGGCATACGTGGTGTTGCGCATATTGGTGTGCTGAAGGCCTTAGACGAAATCGGTCTGAAACCCGATATTGTCTCGGGTGTCAGTGCGGGAGCCATTGTTGGTGCTATGTACGCTGACGGACGTTCGGTTGAGGAAATGGTCGATTTCTTCGAAAAGTCGTCTTTCACCAAGGGCGTGAAACTCAATATGCCCAAACATGGCGGCTTCGCTAGCGTGAGGGGCTATAAAAAATATCTCGACAATATGTTGCAGGCCGAGAATTTCGAGGATTTGAAAACTCCGCTCATAGTAAACGCAACTGACCTGGTGGCGGGTACTATTGCCTACTTCTCGTCGGGAAACCTTGTCGATGCTGTGGTGGCTTCGGCAAGTGTGCCGGTCTTGTTCAACCCGGCTAAAATTGGTTCGCGCTATTATGTTGATGGGGGATTCCTTTGCAACCTGCCTGCCGAAGTGCTGCGCTCGCAGTGCGATTTCGTTATGGGGGTGCATGTTAACCCTATACGGCCAATGGCGGCTTCTACGCAGATGGGACTGATTACGGTCACCGAACGCGTCTTCCACTTGGCGGTAAACGGCAATACCTATAAGGAAAAGTCGTTTTGCGATTTGGTGGTCGATATGAAGCCCGAAAAAAATGTGGGAATGTTTGAAACGTCGAAGTCGGACTACATGATGAAAATGGGATACGATACGGCTATGGAAGACTTCAAAAACTTCGATTTTTCCAAGTATGGACTTTCTTGTTCACTTTTTTAATTGCATTTTTCCGTTTTAGCATTCCACTATCATATTTTTTTATATATTTGTATAATATAAGTAACCGCTATTATAAAGAGTACTACTAACAAGACAATAGTATATGGATACACTCGAAAATGTTGATCCAAAACAGCAGGATGCTGTTTCTGAAGAGTGGGTCAATGGTTCTTCTATAAACGCTGATGAACTGCCTGAGCAGGTGGCTGCCGTTGATGAAAGTAAAGTTAATTCTTATATAAACCTTTCCGAAGAGGAACTTGTTGCCAAACTTAAAGATTTGGTGTCAAACCCAACGGATTCTTATCTTGCTATTAAATCAGATGTTGAGGCTGTTAAACAGTCGTTCTATCGTCTTTTTAATCATAGAAAGGATGCCGAAAGAGAAGCCTTTGTCGCTAATGGTGGCGATGAAGCTGATTTCTCGTTCCCTGCCGATGCCAACGAACAGGCGTTGAAGGATGCCTTGGCTGATTACAAGGACAAACGACAGGCTGAAATCCAGAAGGAGGAGGCGCAGAAAGAGGCGAACCTCTCTCGTAAAAAGGATATCATCCTCCGCTTGAAGGAACTGATTGACGCACCGGAAGACTGTGGCAAGAAGGTGCCTGCTTTCCAGAAGTTGCAAGACGAATGGAAGGCGGTGGGACAAGTGCCTGCTACCGAAGTTTCTAAAACTCGCGAAAACTACCAGACACTGGTCGAGACTTTCTACGATAACCTGAAAATGGATAACGAACTTCGTGACTACGATTTTAGAAAGAATCTGGAAACGAAGGTTAAGTTGTGCGAGGCTGCCGAAAAATTGGCTGGCGAGTCTGACGTAGTTGCTGCTTTCCGCAAGTTGCAGTCGCTGCATGAAGAGTGGAGCAACCAGGGTCCGGTCGCTAAAGATATGCGTGAGCAGATTTGGACTCGCTTCAAGGCTGCGTCTACCGTCATCAACAAGATGCACAACGAGTATTTCGACAAACTGCGTGCCGCTGCTAACGAGAACTTGGAGAAGAAGACCGCTATCTGCGAGAAGATTGAGGCCATCAAGACCGACGAACTCAATTCTTTCAAGGAATGGCAGGAACAGAGCAATGTGATTGTTGAATTGCAGAAGGAGTGGAGAACGATTGGTTTTGCTCCTAAAAAGTTCAACAACTCTATCTTTACTCGTTTCCGCGCTGCGTGCGACGCTTTCTTCAATGCTAAGTCTGAGTACTTCAAGTCTACTAAGGCGGTCTTCTCTGAAAATTTGGCGAAGAAGATTGCTTTGTGTGAACAGGCTGAGGCTTTGAAGGACAGTACCGACTGGAAGGCTACTGCCGATAAACTGGTTGAATTGCAGAAGGAGTGGAAGACCATCGGTTCGGTCGCTAAAAAACAGTCCGATGCGGTTTGGAAACGCTTTATCTCTGCTTGTGATGCCTTTTTTGAGGCCAAAAATAAAAATTTCAAGGATAAACGCACCTCTGAACAGGCAAACTTGGAACAGAAGAAGACTATCATCGAACAGATTCAGACGCTCGATGTTGTTTCTGATCCGTCTGCTGCCGCCGAGCAGTTGCGTGCCTTGTCCGAACAGTTCAACTCTATCGGCCATGTCCCTGTTAAGGAAAAGGATGCTATCTATAAGGCATTCCACTTGGCTGTTGAAGAGAAATCTGATGCGCTTAATATTAAGTTGCGGGGCAGTAATGCTGCTTCTCACCGCTCTAACAAGGGTGGCGGCCGTAGTGCCGATGCTCAGCCTAAGAATGAGGCTCAGCGTCTGATGAAGTTGAAAGCTAGCCTCGAATCGGAGGTAACCACCTATATGAACAATATGGGATTCCTCGCTAATTCGAAGGGCGCTTCTTCGTTGAAGTCTTCTATTGAAAAGAAAATTGCTGAAAAGAAGGCTGAAATTGAGAAAATTGCCGCAAAATTGAAAGAATTAGATAATAATTAACCGATTATTTAGTTTTATTATATATTAAACATTTAATTTTTTAGTGAAATGAGACCTGTAGATGAAGAATGGCAGGATTCCGGGAGGAACAATGGTGCCAGCCGTGAGGGTGGCGACGAACAGAATGAGAGAAAGAGTTTTAACCCAAATTTCTCTAGTGATAACCATTTAAAGGGCGAACGCCGTCCTAGACGTCGTATTGGTGATACCAATCACTCTAATTTCGACCCTAATGGCGGACAAGGCCGTCCTTATCGTCAGAACAACGGTGATTATAACAACGATCGTGGTGGTTACAACAACGACCGTGGCGGTTATAACAACAACCGTGGTGGTTACAACAACAATCGTGGCGGTTATAACAACAACCGTGGCGGTGGTTACAACAACAATCGTGGTGGTTATAACAACAACCGTGGCGGTGGCTACAACAACAACCGTGGTGGCTACAACAACTACGACGACAACCGCAACTATGACGATAACCGCGGTGGCTACAACAACAACCGTGGTGGTTACAACAACAACAACCGTGGTGGTGGCTACAACAACAACCGTGGCGGTGGCTACAACAACAACCGTGGCGGTGGCTACAACAACAACCGTGGTGGTTACAACAACAACCGTGGTGGTGGCTACAACAACAACCGTGGTGGTGGTTACAACAACAACCGTCGTCCTAATGGCGGTCGTCCACAGATGCGCCCTCGCATGCCACAGCCGGTTGAATATGATATCCAGTACGATCCAAACGAAGAAATTCGTCTCAATAAGTTCTTGGCTAATGCTGGTGTTTGCTCTCGTCGTGAGGCCGATCAGCTCATTATGGCTGGTGCTATCACTGTCAACGGCACTCCTGTTACCGAATTGGGTACCAAGATCCTTCGTTCCGACAAGGTGATGATTAACGACCAGACTGTTAATCCTGACCGTCGTGTTTACTTGTTGCTTAACAAGCCTAAAGACTGCGTTACTACTACCGACGATCCTAATGCAAAGACTACAGTTATGGATATCGTTAAGAACGCGTGTCGCGAACGTATCTATCCAGTAGGTCGTCTCGACCGTAACACTACTGGCGTTCTCCTTCTTACTAACGATGGCGACTTGGCCGCTAAGTTGACCCACCCTCAGTACAACAAGAAGAAGGTGTACGAGGTTGCCCTCGACCGTGCTTTGGAAGCTGCTGACTACGAGACCATTTTGAATGGTATCACCCTTGAAGACGGCGAAATTAAGGCCGATAACCTCAGCTTCGTTGAAGAGGGTAACAACAAGAAGGTGGGCATCGAAATCCACTCTGGACGTAACCGTATCGTTCGTCGTATTTTCGAACACCTCGGTTACCGTGTTATGCGCCTCGACCGTACCTACTTCGCTGGTTTGACTAAGAAGAATCTCCGTCGTGGACAGTGGCGTTTCCTCTCTAACGAAGAGGTGAACAAGCTCCGTATGGGTTCTTTCGAATAATTATCTTTCTCCGAAAGGGGGATTTTTATTAGTAACTTTTGGCGATGTGGAAATACTTTTTCTGCATCGCCTTTTTTATTTATCCTATTCTATTTATGTATCGGTTCCTCCTACTGTTTATTTCTATTCTCCCTCTCCAGTCCTTGGTGGCTGGCAATTACTCTAAGTACCAGTCTGCCGAAACTTCTGCCTACATCCAGAAGTACCATAAAATTGCCATCAAGCACATGAAGAAGTACCGTATTCCTGCCAGCATTACTTTGGCGCAGGGCATTCTGGAAAGTGGCAGTGGCCGCAGTGCGCTGACGGTTGCCGCCAATAACCATTTCGGCATTAAGTGTAAGAACGAGTGGAAGGGGAAGACTTATTACAAGAACGACGACAAACGACACGAGTGCTTCCGCAAATACGATTCTGCCGAGGAGTCTTTCGAAGACCATGCGCTTTTCCTTGCCGAACGTAAGGTGTACGCGCCTTTGTTCAAATACAAGGTTACCGATTATAAGAAGTGGGCTAAGGGTCTGAAAAAGTGCGGATATGCTACTAATCCACAATATCCTTCTCTGTTAATCGACGTTATTAAGGCTAACAAACTTTATTTGTTAGACCAAAATCCCGACAAGTATCTGAACGACGATGAAGAGGTTGTTGAGGATGTCCGCTCCAACAATCCGCCTAAGGTGGTGAATGGGACTGTTGCGGGTGTAAAGTGTGTTGTGGTCGAGAAAGGGAACACGCTTTATGGGCTGGCAAAGGCTGCTGGCGTTTCTGTCAACGACTTGTACGACTATAACGATTTCGACAAGTCGCATATCCTTTCCGTTGGCGAGGTGCTTTATGTGGGGGGTAAGAACGACAGCTATACCTCTTCCAAATACCACTATGTCGAGGCTGGTGAGTCGCTTTGGTCTATTTCTCAGAAGTATGCTATCACGCTGAAGTCGCTCCAAAAGATGAATTCTTTGAAGAAGAATGCTGTTTTGAAAAACGGACAGCGGTTGGTGTTGTATAAGTAAAGGCCGTTGTTTGGCTGGCCGCATGTCGGCGCTTGCATAAAAAAGTTCCCCCAAACCTTTGCCGGGTTTGGGGGAACTTTCTGTTGTTTGAAGGCGGTGTTGTTCCGCTTCTTTTTCGTTAATTGAAATTCACTTTTTCAAGTTTGTAGCCCAGACGTTTCAATCCTATGCTGGCACCCATAAAGAACATTACTTTGCAGGCGCTGTGGAACAGGTAGAAAGCCTGTTGGCTTTGTGGCTCTACTCCCTCGTGCCTGATGGCGGTAACGGTCGCCTCGGCCAGTTGTTTGACTTTGTCTTGAAACTGTTTCGCTTCGGTCGTCCACTTGCGCAGCCCGTAGAGGTGTTCTGTTATGTGGTCGTCCATGTTGTCGAATCCTTGGTCACCGTAAAAACTTTTATATTCGGCCGTCTTGTAGGTGTCCCAGTCTGCATCCCAGCCCCAGGCAATGCCCATTCCCAAATACAGTGCGCACCCAACCGAGAAGGAAGGGTAGTCTTGTACTGCCGGAACGGCGTCTGCCATATATTCGGGTGCCAGTTCCTGCCAGCGTTTGCCGATGTCTTCTGTTTGCAGCAGTTTCTCGTCGGTCAGCCCGTTGTCCTTGCCTATGCGTAGCAGGTTGTCGAGCAGTCGGCCTTCGAATGCGGAAAGTAGTTTCTCGTCCATTCGTCTTCCTACCTTACTTGTTGAAATATGTATTCTGTATATTCTGTTTTGCTTCCTTCTTCATAGAGATCAAGAACCATGGTTCCGTTCGAAATCTTTACAACTCCATGTCTTATTTCAGGGTTGTTTTCCACATCTTGGATGAGGGTTAGCTCGTTACCCTTAATTTCGTATTTGTAGCGTTCTTCAGCGGCGTAACCGTCCAAGGTAATGTATTGGTAGCCGTCTTTACCGAATTCCCAGTTTGCAGACTGCATCATTTTGCCTTCGGTTTTTTGTATTTCACCGCTCTCGTCAACAGTCACAGAAAATATGTTGGTCATCTGCCAGTTCGCTACAATTCTGGTGCTTACATCCGATACTGGTGTCGGATCGTTGTTGTCGTCGTTGTCACAGGCGGGCAGTGCCAAACATGCTACAATTAGGCTTAGTATAAGCCCTGTTTTCTTCATTAAATTTTTCATTTTTTTGTTTAATATACTATCCATACCTACTCTTTTTTAGGATTTTCGGCTTTCTCCTTTTTCTAACGGTTTGAATTCTCTGCAATTATACGCATTTCCTAACGCTTTACCAAATCTAACGCACTAGCTTTTTTTCTTGGCCGTCTTTAGGGCTGCCGCTAGTGCCACCACACCCAGTATCATGGGGTAGTACATGTAGCCGACTATGCTGTTTGGGGCTATTTGGGCCAGACCGGCCGCCATTAGCAGTTGTGCGCCGTAGGGTATCAGTCCTTGTGCGAAGCACGAGAAGGTGTCGAGCAGGCTTGCCGCCTGGCGTTTGTCGATGCCGTATTTTTCGGTCAGCTGTTTGGCAATTGGGCCTACGGTCACTATGGCTATGGTGTTGTTGGCAGTACAGAGGTCGCTAAGCACCACCAGCAGGGCTATGGTCAGCTTGCCGCCGCGCTGGCTCTTGACGCGTTTGCACAGGCCTTGCACAATGTAGTCGATACCGCCGTTGTAGCGGATGAATTCCAGCATTCCGCCGGCCAGCAGGGTCACTATTATCAACTCGCTCATTCCCAGTATGCCGTTCCCCATGTGGCTCATCCAGCCGTAAAGGTCGTAGGTGCCGGTCGCTATGCCGGTCAGTCCGGTGAGGACGATGCCGAGGCAGAGCACAACGGTTACATTTATGCCGGCTATTGCCGTGCCCAGCACCACCAGGTAGGGCAGCACTTTCACCCATTCAGTCTCGGTCAGCCCACTGGGTGTTTGGGTCTGTTGTCCGGCGTAGATGTAGTAGGCCAGGGCCACCAGGGCGGCGGGCAGGGCTATCTTGAAGTTGGCTTTGAACTTTTCGCTCATTTTGCAGCCTAGCGTTTGGGTGGCGACAATGGTCGTATCTGATATGAACGAGAGGTTGTCGCCAAAAAGGGCGCCTCCTACCACTATTCCCACTATCATGGGCAGGTTGCTGTCTGTCTGTCCGGCTATGCCCACTGCTACGGGCGTCAGTGCCACTATGGTGCCTACCGAGGTGCCTATCGACAGCGATATGAAGCACGCGGCCAGAAACAGACCCGGCAACAATAAACTTTCGGGTAGCAGGTGCAGGGTGGCGTTCACGGTGGCGTCTACCGAACCCATTCCTTTGGCACTGCTCGCGAATGCTCCGGCTAGGATAAAGATCCACAGCATCAGCATAATGTTCTTGTTGCCCGCTCCTTTGCTGAACTGCATGATGCGTTGGTCGAGGCTGAGCCCTCTCGTGGTGGCTACCGCGTAGACTGCCGATACCAAAAAGGCTACTGTGATGGGTATTTTGTAGAAGTCTCCCAGCAATATGGAGGCGAGAAGGTAGCAGCATAAAAATACGATTAGGGGCGACAGTGCCATGAAATTCGGCTTGCGGCTGGTTTCTTCGTAAGTTTTCATCCTTTTTCTGTTTTCTGTTTTTCGGGGCTTTGTTCTCGTTTTTCTGGAGTAGCCCTGTTGCCTAATTTTTTTGCAAAAATAGGCAATAGCAAACGTCTTTCTCTCGTTTTTTTCTAAAATAGTGTTATATTTGAATTCTGTTATGGCGGAATTTTAAGTTTCCCGTACTTCAAAAAATATGCAAATGAGGCGAACCTTTTTATCTTTGGCTATAATTCTTGGTGCAGCGGGCAATGCCTTCGCTTATGGTGGCAGTAAGGCTTACCAGTTCCTTACTCTTCCCACTTCGACGACTGTTTCTGCTTTGGGTGGCGACAATGTGTCTCTATACAGTGGCGAGGTTACCCTTGCGCAACAGAATCCGGCGCTTTTGTCTGCAATTCCAGGTACGTCTGTCGGACTCTCTTACTTCAACTATATTGCCGATGCTAATTACGGAAGCCTGACTTTTGGCCAGGCGGTCGACAGCCTCAGTTGGTGGGGCGTTGGCTTTACCTTTATGGGCTACGGCACGTTCGACGCATATGATGAGTACGGTGTGGAAGATGGTACGTTCTCAGCTTCCGATATGGATTTGTCGCTGATGTATGTACGCCGTCTTGCTTCCAATTTTTCTATGGGTATGGCGCTTAAACCGGTCTACAGCCATATTGCCGACTATTCCAGCTTTGGCTTGGCGCTCGACTTGGGTGCGTTCTACTATTTGCCTGAAAAGTTGTTTTCGGCAGGTCTTGCTGTCCGTAATTTCGGTGTGCAGTTCACACCTTACGAAGACGAGCGCGAGTCGCTCCCGTGGGATGTTCAGGTGGGTGTTACCAAAAAGTTGGCGCATGCGCCTTTCCGCTTCAACCTCACTTACACTAAATTGAACAAATGGAACTTCGATTATGAGAAAGACGCTAACCTTTACAAGGCTTCGTCTTCTTATGTCGAGGCTGAGTATAAGGAAGACGTTTCGTGGGGCGATATGTTCATGCGCCACATGGTGATTGGTGTCGAGTTTGTTCCTACTAAAAATTTCTCGGTGGCCGCTTCCTACAACCACAGGCGTCACAAAGAGTTCGCTATGGAGAACGCTGGTGGGGCGGCGGGTTGGTCGTTCGGCGCAAACCTGCACGTTTATAAGTTCGCGCTAGGCGCCTCTTATGCCATCTATGGCCCTTCTGGTGGCGTTTTTGGTGTTAACCTTTCTTCTTGTATCGACGATTTTAGAAAAAAAGATAAATAATGAAAAAAATTACTGTTGCTATCGACGGTTATTCTTCATGTGGTAAGAGTACGGTTGCGAAAGACCTCGCCCGCGAGGTGGGTTATGTATATGTCGACAGTGGCGCTATGTACCGCTGTGTGACCCTTTTTTGCCAACAGAAGAACCTTATTACCGACGGTAAGGTCGAGGAGGTCAAACTTCGTTCCCTCCTTCCTCAGGTCAAAATAGAATTCCGGAAAAATGCCGGGGGGAAGGCCGATGCCTACCTGAATGGCGAAAATGTGGAGAGCGAAATCCGTTCTCTCAAGGTGTCTTCACAGGTTTCTATCGTTGCCGCCCTTCCTTTTGTCCGTGAGGCGCTCGTGGCTCTGCAACAGGAAATGGGTAAGGCGAAAGGCGTGGTTATGGATGGTAGAGATATCGGTACTACGGTCTTCCCTGACGCTGAACTGAAGATTTTTATGACGGCCGATCCTGAGGTTCGTGCGCAAAGACGCTACCTTGAATTGAAGGAGAAGGGACAAGAGGAGCCTTTCGAGGCAATCCTCGAAAACGTCAAACAGCGCGACTATATCGATGAACACCGTGAGGTGAGTCCGTTGCGTAAGGCCGACGATGCTGTGGTCCTCGATAACGGTAATATCACCCGTGAGGAACAGAAGGAATTTATCCTTAATTTGTTTAAGCAAAGAACGGGTGCCTAAAGGGGTATGAAGGTTGAAATTGACGATAATTCTGGCTTCTGCCATGGGGTGGTGACTGCCATCCGTAAGGCGGAAGATGAAATGAAGGCCGAAGGTCCGCTTTTCTGCTTGGGCGATATTGTCCACAACAGTATGGAGGTCGACCGGTTGGCACAGCAGGGGTTGCACACTATCGATCACGATACGTTTGTCTCCCTCTCTAATACCCGTGTCCTTTTAAGGGCACATGGCGAACCGCCTTCCACTTACGAGGTGGCGCGGCAGAACGGTATCACTATTATCGACGCTACCTGCCCTGTGGTGCTGCACCTGCAACAGACTATTAAGAAGGCTTTTCAGGAGTCTGATCCCGAGCTGACGCAGATTGTCATCTATGGTAAAATTGGACATGCCGAGGTGAACGGATTGGTCGGACAGACCAATGGTAGCGCTATTGTTATTGAGGGTCCCGACGATTTAAATAAAGTCGACTTTAACAAGAACATCAAACTGTTCTCGCAAACCACCAAGTCTATCGATGGCTTCAAGGCAGTTGTCGACCTCATTAAGGAACGTATCAAGCCTGGTTGTGACTTCCAGTTCAACGATACTATTTGCAGACAGGTGGCGAACCGCATCCCTAAAATTGTTAAGTTCGTTGCGCAGCACAACCTGGTGTTCTTCGTCTCGGGGGCTAAAAGCTCTAACGGACGTGTTCTTTTTAACGAGTGTAAACGACACAACGATAATATAGTTATGATTTCTGGCCCCGAAGAAATCGATTTCTCGCTGCTCGAAGGCGTGGACTCGGTTGGTATATGTGGGGCGACTTCCACTCCGAAATGGTTGATGGAGGAGGTGAAGAAGGCTATTGTAGACTATATGGAAAACAAGGCCTGATTCTGTGGGTTGGTGACTGAGGTCTGTTGTCGGCTGGTATGGCTGAATCCGAATAATGCCCTTTCCCTTCCTTGGTTAGGTGGGGTTGTTGGGTTTTTAATGGTTTCCCGCTGCCGTTTTTTTGTTGTTTACGGCAGATGTGGCCGATTAACTTACAATTCGTAACCCCTTCTAAAAAACATGCTTTTTTAGGAGTTTTTGTTATGTGATAAAAGAATAAAAAATCTAATTTTGCGATATACTAATTTGGTTTAGGTCTATGGACATGGATTTTACGATTAAAACGTTAGGTGAATGTAAAATTAAGTCGCCTCTGCTTTTGTCTAAAGTTAAGGGTGATGGTATCTACGATTTTGTGGAAGATGGCGAACGCGTACTTTACTCCAATTCGCTACACGATGTGATGAACGCCGTTAAAAACGGTCAGGACTTGGTTTCTTTCGAAAAGCCGGGACCTAAGGACTTCCTTTATTTCGAACCTGCTAAAACTAAAGTGGCTATTGTCACCTGCGGTGGCTTGTGTCCTGGTCTGAATAATGTGATTCGTGGCTTGGTTACGCATCTTTATAACCAATATGGAGTCAGAAATGTGGTTGGTGTCCAGTACGGATATGCGGGCTTTAATCCCGATAACCATATTCCGTTCATCAATTTGGACCCTGACTTGGTTGACGATATTCATAAGGACGGTGGCAGTATGCTGGCTTCTTCGCGTGGCGACCAGCCTTACGAGGTTATTGTCGATACTTTGGAAAGAAACAACATCAATATATTGTTCTGCGTGGGTGGCGATGGCACACTCAAGGGTGCCCATGGCATTTATAAGGAAATTGAGCGCCGTGGCTTGAAAATTGTGGTGGCTGGTGTGCCTAAGACTATCGATAACGATATCAACCTTATTGAAAAGTCGTTCGGGTTCGAATCGGCTTTCACTGCCGCACAAAGCATTATCTTGAATGCGCATTACGAGGCTAAGGGCGCTATTAACGGCGTCGCACTGGTGAAACTGATGGGACGTGACTCTGGCTTTATTGCCGCTAACGTGGCTTTGGCTGTGCCCGATGTCAACTTCTGCCTGATTCCGGAAATGGATTTCGACCTCGATAACCCTGAAACTAAAAACGGTTTCCTCAACTTGTTGGAAAAACGTTTGGAACGGAAAAAACATGCGGTGATTGTGGTCGCTGAGGGTGCCGGACAACAGTTCTTCGAGGGCGAACGTAAAAAGGATGCTTCTGGAAACATCTTGCACGAAGATATCGGTATCTTCATGAAGAACCAGATTACCGACTACTTCAACAAGAAGCATATTCCTATTAGTGTGAAGTATATCGATCCTAGCTACATTATCCGCAGTATTCCGGCTAATGCTAACGATAGCAAGTTCTGCGAACAGCTGACTCAGAATGCCGTTCATGCCGCTATGGCTGGACGTACCGACTTTGTGGTGGGCTATTGGAACGGGGCTTTCACCTTGTTGCCTATCGAGGCCGCTACTTCGCAACGTAAAAAGGTCAACTTGGAGGGTGAGTTCTGGTGGAGTGTTGTTGAGGCTACCGGACAGCCTATGAAGATGAAGTAAACAGATTCATATAAGGAAAACGAGCCAATCTGGAAGCGGATTGGCTCGTTTTGTTACTATAACAGAAAATGCATTATGCTTAAATTTTCAATAAAGGGCGAGAACGAATGTGCGGTTGTGGGTTATGAAGGTGACGTTACAACGGTTTCTATTCCAGATTCTGTAGAATTTGAGGGTAGGAAATACTGTGTGACTGAAATTGAAGCGGAAGCTTTTAATATGTGTAAACATGTCACTTGCATCGAGATTCCGGCTTCAGTTAAAAAAATAGGCAATAGTGCTTTCATTTTTTGTTCTTCGCTTGAAAAGGTTAAGTTAAACGATGGGCTTGAAGAAATTGATAGATTCGCATTCTCCTTTTGCGAGAATTTGACTGAAGTCATCATCCCACAGTCGACCAAACTGATTGGAGACGGCGTTTTTAGAGAATGTAGAAAACTGGTCAAAGTACGGTTGCCCGATGGTTTAACACGGTTAGGTCGCGATTTTTTCTCCCGTTGCCTGTCTTTGTCCGACATCAACTTTCCCGAATCTTTAACCCATATCGGTGCTGATGCCTTTTGTCTGTGTCAAATGCTTCCCGACCCTCACCTACATTCCCTTGAAGAAATTGGTGACTCCGCATTTTACGGGTGCAAACTGTTTGAACCCAGAATACTATTCTACGCCAACAACACCAAATGTTATGGTTGGGTAGGCGATCCCAATAAGTGTACTGAAGTGGAAATACCTGCCACAGTAACCCATATCAATAGTTTGGCTTTTTGCAATTGTAGAAAAGTGAAGTCTGTTGTGTTGCCTGAGGGCATAACAGAAATTGGACAATACACTTTCGCCTCTTGTAACGGACTGACAGAAATACATCTGCCAAGTACGCTGAAGACCATTGGTTATGAGGCTTTCGGTTACTGTATCTCGTTGACAAAAATCAAAATACCCGATGGTGTGACCGAGGTTGCGGACACCGCGTTCCAAGGTTGCAAGAGGCTGGTTGACGTTGAAATGTCACCGTATGCCGTATTCGGTGTCAAACTATTTGGAAAAGCTCCTTTTGCTATTAAATACAAGCGTGTTATTGAGTTGAACAGCCTGTTGGTAAAGACTCTTGCAAAAGACCTTTTTAAGAAAAACAAGTTAAAGGGATTTAAGGTGACGGGCGTTGGTATGCATAGTGTCAGGCTGACCTTGTCTTTAGAGAAAACGGAATACTGGAGTGGCTGCCTATTGATTGAAGAGCTGCCTTCTAAGGTGGAATTCTTGAAACAAAAACTCGAGGAGGCTAGAAAGGCTGTTCCCGATGCGCCTGCCTCTTTATCCTAACTTCTGAATCCTTTAGTAATCCAATAAAATTCTACTTTGTAAGTAAGTTAGATGATTTTGTCAGGATATTGTATGCCTCATTAATCATCACCAGCTATCGTTTGGTTGAATTGAAGTAATTCGCATACCAAGGGCATAAAAAAATGGCGTGAATAGAGAGCGGCCCATTCCTTGTTGTCTGTTACTTTACTTCAAATCCCGCTTTCTTCAAATCTTCCCAGTAGAGTGGGTATGATTTTGAAACCACTTGTGCGTTGGCAATCTTTATGCTGCTGTTTCTCAAACAGACTGGTGCGAAGGCCATGGCCATGCGGTGGTCTTCGTAAGTGGCAATTTGCAGGTCTGTCGCTGGTTCGCAGTGTTTGCCGTCCCATGCCAGCACTCCGTCTTCAGGTTCGGTCACCACGTAGCCCAGTTTGGCCATCTCGTTAATCAGGGCGGCAATGCGGTCGGTTTCCTTTATCTTCAGGTTGCCCAGTCCGCTAAAGCGGAAAGTGGTGCCTAACATGCAGCACGTTACCACAAAGGTTTGTGCCAGGTCGGGTTGTTCCACCAGGTTCTCTTCATAATGGGCTACAGGGGTGCCCGTCTTGGTCAGTTTTACAGTGTCGCCCTCAAAAGTAGTGCTGATGCCCAGCGGACGGAACAGGTTGGCAATCTGGCTGTCGCCCTGCACACTCGGGTTGTAGAGTCTTGGCAGCCTTATTTCCTGCTCTTCTGCCAGTGCGGCTATCTCGTACCAGTAGCTGCTGGCCGACCAGTCGCTTTCCACATCCATATCTTTGGCGGTGTATTTCTGTGGGGCTATTTTCACGGTGTTGCCTTCCATGCTTACTTTTGCCCCGAATTGTTCCATCAGTTGTTTGGTCATCAGAATGTAGGGGAGCGACACCAGTTTGCCTTTCAGTTCTAACTCAAGGCCTTGTTCCATGGTAGGGGCTACCATCATCAGTGCGCTGATGTATTGGCTGCTTACGCTGCTGTCGAGTTCTATGTGTCCGCCACGCAGTTTCCGCCCCTCTATTTTTAGCGGAGGGAATCCTTCTTCGCCCGCATAGCCGATGTTGGCGCCAGCCTCGTTCAGCGCATCCACCAGAATCTTGATGGGGCGTTTGCGCATGCGCTCGCTGCCCGTAATGGTGTGTGTGCCCGGTTGCTGGCTGTAGTAGGCCGTAAGGAAGCGCATAGCGGTGCCTGCGGCGCCTATGTCCACGTGCGTGCCGTCGCTTTCCAGCGCCTTGACCATTACGTCGGTGTCGTCACATTGGGCTATATGGCCCAGTCTGGCCGGCTGTTCGCTCAGTGCGTTCATAATCAGCACACGGTTGCTGATGCTTTTACTGCTGGGCAGGTCTATCGTTGCCTTTATGTTGTTGCCTTCCGGCTTCCTTATCTCGTAATCCATTGCTTTTTTTCTTGTTGCCCTAAAATTAAAGTCCCACCACGTCTCGGTAATAGTCGATGGCTTCCAGAATGGCTTTTTTCTCCACATCCTGGTTAATCTTAATATCGCCAATGCCTTTTTCTCCCAGCAGGGTGAAGAGGATGCGTCCGTCGCCCACATTCTTTTTGTCGTGGGTCATCAGTTCGTAGAGGTGGTCATACACTTTGCAGCCCACGTTCATGGCACCGTAGTTTTCTTTAATCAGGTGTACGGCTTCGCGCATCAGTTCCTTCGGAAATCCGCAGAACTTGTGGCTCAGGTAGAGTTCCGGTATCATGCCGTAGGCAACGGCGTAGCCGTGCAGTATAGGTGCTCCGCTTTCCATTGCGTAGCTTTCGAAAGCGTGGCCTACCGTATGGCCGAAATTCAAGGCTTTGCGTATGTTCTTCTCGTAAGGGTCAATTGCAACAATCTTTTCCTTTACGGCGATGGAGTCTCTGAGCAGTGTGCTGAGTTGGCTGTAGTCGATGTGGTCGAGGTCGAATGCCAGCATGTCGTTCCAGTGCTTCTCGTCGCTGATGAGTCCGTGCTTAATCATCTCGGCAAAACCCGAACGGAAGTTCTTGTCGTCGAGTGTGCGGAAGGTGTTCACGTCTATCAGTACGCTTTGGCTTGAATTGATGACGCCAATCTCGTTTTTCAATCCGCAGAAGTTGATACCCGTTTTTCCGCCTACTGCGGCGTCAACCGCCCCCAGCAGGGTAGTGGGTACGTTCACATAGTCCATTCCGCGCTTGAAGGTCGATGCGGCAAAACCGCCTAAGTCGGTCACCATGCCGCCGCCCAGGTTGATGAGCATGCTTTTGCGGGTCGCCTTGTTCTGGCTCAGAAAGGTCCATACGCTGGCAAGCGCCTCCAGTGTCTTGTGGTCGTCGTTAGGCTTTATCTCTATGGTTTTTACCTTGCTGAAAAACTCGTCTTTTTCAAGTAGGGGCAAACACAATTTTTTCGTGTTGCTGTCTACTAGAATATAGACTTGTTCGGGAGCCCTGTCCTTTACTTCGTTGCGTAATTCGTCTGTCAGACGGCCTTCGCACATTACTACGCGCTGCTCGCTCATATTATCGTATTTTGTTTTTTGTTGCGGTTATTTACAAAATTACGAAATTTCTGCTCCAATCTAGTGCTGTATTTTCATAAAACTGTTGACGGACGCTGCTTCCTGTTGCCCTTAGCGGATAAACACTAGTTGGCTTTTGCCATTCCAGCGGAGTAGGTATATTCCGCTTCTTAGTGTCAGTGCCTTATTTTTGCCTTGGTAGACGGGGCTGCCCTTAATGTCGTATAGGGCAATGTCTCCCTCATATCCGTCTAGTCGTAGGGTGTGGTTGTCTGTGAAAGGAACCGCCTTTCCGGCTGTCTCCAGTCCGTTGCCGCTGCAGTCGGTTTCTAGTCCGCACATGGTGCATCTGTATATTGTTTTCCCGTCCTCTTTTACCTGTGTGAAGTCGTGGTCGAAGGTAGCAGGTTTGGCTTGGATGTCTGAGAGGTTTTGCGGGTCAATCTCATAAAACACCAGGTTCTCGGGTTTTAGCTGGCCGATGGCAACGTACCACACAATTTTCCCGTTGAAAAGCACTGGCTGGCAGTCCGACAGGTTGCCGACGCAGGTGTACACTTCTCCGTAGTTCCCGTTAGCGTCTAGCTCGGTGTAGAATACTTTCTCGGTGTTGTCTGTCCATAACAGCAAGAAGCGGTTGTCGTCCATCTTTACGAGTTTCGGGGTGTGCACCCTTGTTTGTTCGTTTTCGTACTGGGTGATTTTTGTGATGACTGGTTCACCGAAGTTGTCACCGTCTTGGGGTACTACACTGACGTAGATGTTGCGGTAGGTGGTCGAAACGGCCGAGTCTAGACGGTTGTAGGCCAGCAGGTAGGTCGAGTCGGAAAACTCCATGCCTCCTATCGAGACGCCGGTCGCATTTTGTCCTATTTTACCTGGTATTTCTTGCACTGTGCAGTGGTTGAATGCGCAGTCTACTTTCTTTTCGCTGGTCTTCTTTTTGCACCTGCCAAGGTAGATGCCGCGCGGGTAGGCGTCGCCCAAGCTGGCAACAACCAGGTGGTTGTCTTTAACTCCAAGATACGCGTCGAACGAGTGGCTGGTATAGCCGTAGCCTTCGTTGATGACCCTCGTTTGGGAATCCACTATCTCCATGGTGTTTTTTTCTACCTGTATGGTGACTGAGGCCTGGTGGTTCTTGCCGTCTTTCTCGCTCTTATACATTTGGTGCGAGCTCCTTACAAAAAGGAAGTCTCCTTCGTCTGTCATTCGTGAGGCCGACGAGCGCATCGGTATGGTTGTGTTGGCACCGAATAGTCCGTCGTGGGCTATCTTTTGCCAACTCCCGTCGTACTTCGTGATGCGGAAGACCTCTACCGTGTCCGACTCTTCTGGGTTTTCCTGTCCAGTCAGCACGTAGTAGTTGCCATCGTTGCCTGCATGGAAGGCTCCGAATATCGGCAGGCCGAGTTTTACGTTCACGGTGTCGGTGCAGTCGTATTGGTCATCAAAATACATAATGCCAAGTGTGCCGTTTCCCCTGTCCTCTACGCGCATAAGCCTGCCGTCGGCCGTTACGCTCAGATACGATTCTACGGTTTTACTGTAGTATGTGGTATAGTCTTGCTTTTCTTTGTTGCTCTTTTTCCATAAGAAACTACATTCAGGGTTGGCTGATAGGTGGTTTGCAACGATACCCGATAGAAGGATAAATAGTGATAAATTTTTTCTCATAAGCGTTAGTTCTAGAGGTTAGTGTATTAAATATAGCGGTTATTTCTGAGGATTCAAAATGTAGTATGTGTTTTGTTGCCGACATCTGCATTTGTCGCCTTCTGCTGTCTGTTCCTATCAATCATTTCCGTATCTTTGCAAATCATTTTCCCTAATAAGATAAATGGCAAAGAAAGAATACATCTTAAAGAACCGCGAGTGGCTCGAGGCTAAGGCTAAGGAAGAGGGCGTTTTTGCCCTTCCAAAAGGTATTTATTACAAGGTTTTGGCGTCGGGTGACAAGGCGTCTCGGCAGCCTACTCCAAACAGTATGGTGACGGCCCACTACAGGGGGCGGACCATTAATGGCAAACAGTTCGACAGCAGCTTTGGCGGACATCCGTTCACCTGCCGTTTGGCTGACCTGATTGAGGGATGGATTGTTGCTATGCAACAGATGCATGTGGGCGACCGCTGGGAACTCTATATCCCGCAGGAAATGGGCTATGGCTTGTTCAACCAGCCGGGTATTCCGGGTGGATCTACCTTGATTTTCGAGGTGGAACTGCTTGGCGTTTCTTAATTGTTTATTTTTCATTGCTTAAACTTCAGTGACTACACTATGAACCAAGATGCTATTCAGGAGCAAATCCTCATTCGTATAACCGGTAAAGACCGTCCGGGGCTTACTGCTTCGGTTATGCAGATTCTGGCCAGATACCAGGCTAAAATTCTAGATATCGGACAGGCCGATATCCATAGTACGCTTTCGTTGGGTATTCTCATCCGCATCAGCGAGCACAATTCGGGGTCGGTTATGAAGGAACTCCTCTTCAAGGCTACCGAACTCGGCGTGAATATCGGTTTTGAACCTATTACCGACGACGACTACGAAGACTGGGTCAACCAGCAGGGAAAAAACAGATTTATTCTTACGCTTAT